>Ga0210074_1000097_pt1 | contig 38142 bp, 29 predicted proteins | sample China_Galinas_Co_FD_184860 | JGI IMG/M metagenome (GOLD analysis project Ga0210074, IMG submission 184860) | Wetland microbial communities from San Francisco Bay, California, USA, that impact long-term carbon sequestration -... | ecosystem: Environmental > Aquatic > Marine > Wetlands ... | reverse complement strand
ACCATCCTCTCCCTCGCCCTGTTGGCCCTGTTGATGTCGGGAGCTGCGATGGCCGCGCCGACCAACCAGCCGGCGCCGAACGTCCAGGCGGTATCCGCCGTCCAGCCGGCTGTCGTCCAGACGGTGGAGGCCATCCCGGCCCCGGCCGTCGCGCAAACTCAGGCTCCCCTGTTCCGGCTCCTCTCCCAAGGGGCGGCCAGCCCCGAACCGTGTGGGACCAGGTACTGCCCGCCGGACGAATACTGCTGCAATGCACAGCTGAGCATGTGCGCCAAGATCGGCCAACTGTGTCCCCTGTGATCCTTACGCGCTCAGCATGACCTGCTGAGCCAACACGGCCCGTCGCCCGGTCTGTCTTGCCGGGCGGCGGGCCTTGCCCCTCCTCCCCCGGCACTCCTCAGCCGCGCACCCTCCTCCCGGCGCCTCTCGCCGGGCCCTCCGTGCAGGTGGAAATCCGCTCTTCGCGCGGCGCGCGTATCTATCTTCCGGAAATCGCTTGCTGTCGAATTTGCCGTAGTTGGCAGCCACCAGCCTCGTGATCGTCCGTCGCGCGACGGATGGGCCGGTCCCGGAGACCGCTTCACGTGGCGTATCTCCGGTAACAAAGGAGCCTGTTGTGTATCGATTCTTGTCCAAGCCCAGATCCAATCCTCACACTGCCACCCGTTGGCTGGTCGCTGTCGCCGTCCTCACGGCCGCCGTCGGCATCCCCGGCATGGCGCGCGCCCAGGACCGGGTGGTCACGACCGCCGTCTCCATCGAGCAGGACCAGCTCGACCAGGGCGCGTACACCCCCGACGAGGTGGTCCAGTCGGGCCGCCAGTTCTTCGCAGCCGCCTACATCCCGGAAGACGGCCACGGCGAGGGCGACACCGGCCCCCGCTCGGGTCAGCGCCTGGCCTTCTGGAAGTCCGCGGTCAGCGGCCCGGGGACCGACATCCCGTTCCTGCGGGTCAACGGCATCGACTCCCAGGCCTGCTTCGGCTGCCACAACTCGGCGGGTACCTACGTGCCCGAGGGGGAGCTGTACCGCACCCAGAAGCCGGGTGGCGTCGGCGGCTCCGCGGACTTCGCCTCCGTCCTCCTCAGCAACAGCCAGTTCCCCGACGACAACAACCCGTCCGAAACAGCCCCGCGGTACACCCACATCGTGCGGGTACCGCCGAAGGCGTTCGGCACCGGCTACGTCCAGGAGCTGGCCATCGAGATGACCGGCGTCCTTCAGCAGCAAGAGGCCGACGCCACCACCCTGGCCGCTCAGAATCCCGGCCAGCCGATCACGGCGCACCTGGAGGCCAAGGGCGTCAAGTTCGGTGACATCACCATCACCTGCCCGGACACCTCCTGCAACTCCCCGATCCGCGACGTCTCCAAGGTCGAAGGCATCTCGACCTTCGACCTGATCGTCCGGCCGTTCCAGCACAAAGGCGTGACGGCGACGCTCCGGAGCTTCTGCAAGAGTGCCCTCGACTTCCACTTCAGCATGCAGGCGGTCGAGGTGGTGGGCATCAACAACGACTGCGACCTGGATGGCTACCGGAACGAGATGGCGGTGGACGACGTCTCCTTCGCCGCCAACGAGCAGAGCCTGCAGGTCCAGCAATCCCTGGGCAACGTGGCGGCCCTGACGGCGTTTACCGGCATGCTGCGACCGCCGGTCACCCCCAACTCCGGCAGCGAGCCGCCGGGCAAGGCGGTCTTCAGGGCAGCCGGCTGCGAGAGCTGCCACATGGAGAAGCTCACCACCCGGCCACGGCCCCAGTTCCGCATCCAGCTCGCCCATCCGGCGGACCAATGCCCCAATGCTTCGATCTACGGCAGCAACCCGGGGCTGGGCAGCGCCTCCGAGGCCGAGGCCACCACGCCTCCGGCGCTCGCGACCGTCAACGCGCAGAAGACGGCCGACGCCAATGCCAAGGGTGCCCTGGGTGTCTGCCCGAGCGGGTTCTACTGCATCGACCTCACCAACCCGGGCTCGCTGCCGCCGGAGTTCGAGCCGCGGCTGACCGCGAACCTGGACGAGACGGTCGACGTCCCGCTCTACAGCGACCTGAAGCGCCACGACCTGGGCACGTACCTGGCTCAGGTGACGCCGCCCCAGAGGGACGACGCAAACCACGACATCCCGAACCAGGAGTGGCTCACCACCAAGCTGTGGGGTGTGGCCGACAACGGCCCGTGGCTCCACGACGGCCGCGCGCGGACCCTGGAGGAGGCCATCATCATGCACGACGGCAAGGACGGCAACGCCAACGAAGGCGAAGCGGTCACCGCGGTGAACAACTTCCAGGCGCTCTCGACGACCGACCGGGACGCGCTGATCGCGTTCCTGGAGTCACTCTCCGTACCGCCGGCCCCCTAGACGGCCGAACGGTTCGAGGCAACGGCCGGGCTCCTCTTCCGAGGGCCCGGCCTTTTTCGTTCATGGGCCGGTCGCGGTGGTGCCGGTTCCCGGGCACTCTCCCGGGGGGCGAGCGCTCCGTCAGCCGCCGAGCCGGAAACCGAGCCCGAGGGAGGCCTCGTAGTCGACGGAGTTGTCTGCCTTCTCGAACCAGCGGGCCCGCACATCCGGCCGCAAGTAGACGCGGTCCGAAAGGTGGATCCGGAGACCGACTCCCGCGTGGAGGGTGAACGAGTCGTCCGATGCGGAGTCGACGGTGACGTTCCCGACATGGGCGTTGGCGTCGAAGAAGGACCAGCCGGGCCCGGCGAAGAGGGAGACCTCGGCACGGTGCCCGGGGTTGAACGTCCACGCCGTGGAGAGGTCGACCAGAGTGATGTGGACGTCGATCCCGGCGCCGGGTGCGAAGTCGAGGCTGGGCGAGAGCCGGCCGACGGTCACCTCGGAGGCCAGGGAGTCGGTCCAGTGATAGGCGCCCCGAACGCCGTAGGTGAGGGAGTTGTCCAGGGCCTGGTCCGGGAAATACTCTCCTGCGTACAGCTCGAGCGAGCCGGTGCCGGCCTGGGCTGCGGCGCAAGCAGGGATCAGGAGGAGCGTCGCGAGACCCAGGAGGACTGCGATCGAGGCGGCTCGGTAGGTTCGGTTCATCGTGTTCCTCTTTGTGTTGGGTTTGTCTTTAGATCGCCAAGCGATCTGCCGCGAACCTAGCCGGCGCCCTCCTCGAAAGGCCTGCAAGAAGTCTCCAAGTTGCCTGCAAGTGGCTTTCGGAGCTCGATGAAGAAAGGAGTGATCAAGTAACTAATGACGGCAGTTGCGCGTACTAAGGACGGAGGAATCTTCGAGATGACGGCGCCGCAAAACTTTTCCGTCGGGGAATGGTCCGTCTTTCCGGCCCAGGGACTGCTGGCCCGCGGAGAGACGCGCGAGCATCTGCGTCCCAAGACGATGGACCTCCTCGTGCTGCTCGCGGAGCGGCCGGGGGAGACGGTCCTGCGGGAGGCGATCTTCGATGCTCTCTGGGCCGACACGGTGGTCGAAGAGGGCGCGGTCAGCCGTTGCGTCTCCGAGCTGCGCGAGGCCTTCGGAGACGATGCGCGCCAGCCGCGCTACGTCCAGACGATCCCCCGGCGGGGCTACCGCCTGATCGCCCCAGTGTCCCCCTTGACAGCGGCGCCCTCGGCGGCGGCCGAGCCGCAGGGCAAGCGACCGCGCTGGATCGCCGCGGCCGTGGCGGCGGCACTGCTGGTCGCCGCGCTGACCATCGCCCTCACGCGCCGGGAGATGAGCGTCGCCACCACCGGCGACAGGAACGGTGCACCCCCGGCGGCTGCCGCCACCGGTCCTCGCGCCGTCGTCCTGGGCGTGGCCAACCTCTCCGGCGATCCGGAGGCCGACTGGCTCGGCGAAGCCTTCTCCCACCTCCTGACCACAGAGCTGGCGGCGACGACCGATCTGCGCCTCGTCCCCGCGCCCGTCGCCGGGCAGGTGGGCAACGAGCTGGCGCTCCGGGAGGTCCAGCCGCCGACCGCTGCAGTGCTGGCCCGGCTGCACGACGGGATGGCGGTGAACTACCTGGTCAGCGGCCACTACGTGCTGGTCGGAGAGGACGACACGCGGGACGTGCGGCTCTCCGTCAACGTCACGGACACCGCCTCGGGAGAGATCGTCGCGGCCGCCACCGAAAGCGGCCCGACCGGCGAGCTGCCGCAGGTCGTGACGCTGGCGACGATGCGACTGCGCGAGGCGTTGGGGCTTCCCAATCCCGTGTTGGAGGCCGGGCACGGCGGCCCGCGGCGCACGGAGCAGAACCTGCCCGAGGAGCTCTACCGCGGCCTTCTCCTGCTCGAACGGTTCGAGGCCACCGCCGCCACCTCCGAGCTGGAGCGGGCGGTCGAGCTGGCGCCGGACGCTCCCTGGCCACACCTGGCCCTGGCCGAGGCGTGGTCGCTGCAGGGCTACGACCGGCGGGCCGGCGACGAGCTCGAGAAGGCGCTCGCCCGGTCGGAAGGATTGGAGCGCGAGGACCGGCTCTGGTTCGAGGCCCGCGCCCACGCCCTGGCGAGGCGGTGGGACGACGCCATCCAGCGGCTCCGGGCACTGTGGCTGCTGGAGCCGGACAACCTGGAGTACGGCCTGCAGCTCGCCTCGACCCTGCTCGAGGCCGGCCGCGACGAGAAGGCCGACGCGGTGGTCGCCGACGTGCGCAAGCGTGCCCCCGCCGGCTTCCAGGATCCCCGCCTGGAGCTGGTGCGTGGCGAGGCCGCCCTGGCGCTCAGCGACCCGGCGACGGCCCTCGACGCCAGCGCGGCGGCCGACCAACAGGCCCGCATCCTGAACGCCCCGTTGATCGAGGCCCAGGCTCTCCACCTGCGCGCCCAGGCCCTGCACGCTGCCGGGAAAGCGGCCGACGCGCAAGCCGCCCTCGAGACGGCGCGGCAGCGCTTCGCCCTGGCGCACGACCGGCGGAGCGAGGCTGCCGCCCGCCTCACCATGTCCCTGTGGCTCGCCCGGGCGGGTGAGTACTCGGCCGCCGAGACCGAGGCGCGGACGGCGCTCGCGGTCAGCCGCGAGATCGGCGACCGGGCCGGCGAGGCTGCCGCCCTGCGCCGGCTGAGCCTGCCGGTCTGGGAGCAGGGCCGGCGCGACGAGGGGGAGAAGGCGTTGCGCACGGCGCTCGACATCTCGCGACAGATCGGCGACCGGACCGGGGAGGCGGACGCGCTGTCGACCCTCGGCGTCGCCTTCGCCAGCCTGACCAGCGACGGCCCCCCCGTCGGTCCGTACTTCCAGCAGGCACTGGCGATCTACCGTGAGCTCGGCCAGCGCGACCGGGTGAGCACCATGCTGAACAACCTCGGAAAGGTGGCGATGCTCGACGGCGATCCGCGACGCGCCACGGAAGTGTTCAGCGAAGCCGCCGGCATGGACGACGTGCTGACGACGGAGAGCCGCGCCAGACTTCTGTTCAACCTGGGCTACGCCCAGAGCCTCACTGGGGACGTGGCAGGCTCGCAGAGCTCCTTCGAGCAAGCCTGCACGCTCTACCGAAAGCTGGAGAACAACCGCATGCTGGCCGCCAGCCTCGAGGGCCTTGGCGGCACGCTGCTGCTCCATGGAAACGTGCAGCCGGCCCTCGCCGACCTGCGGGATGGCCTGCGCATCATCCGCGAGCTCGGCGATCCCAGGCGGATCCTCTTCGCCCAGATCGCGCTGGCGCGAGGGCTGACCGACGCGGGCCAGGTCGAGCCCGCCGAACGCCTGCTGAGAGAAACCCTGGCGACCAAGGATGCGGCCCTGACGCCGGACGAGCGGCGGTCGGCGGAGTTCGCGCTGGCCCGGGTCCAGCTCGCCACCGGCCGCGCCGCGGAGGCGCTCGGCAACCTCGAGCAGTTCCAGCAGGGACCGGTCGAGGAGAGGTCCATCAACGACCTCGACCGGAGCATCACCTACGCACGCGTGCTGGCGGCCACGGGCCGGACCCGCGAGGCCGACACGCTCCTCCGGTCGGTGCTCGACGTCACCGGGGAGCGCGGCATCGAGACCATCCGCCTGGAAGCGGAGGTAGCGCGGCTCGAAGTGGCACGGGCCCGAGGAGACGGACCGGGGCCCGGTCGCGCCGACGAGGTGGTGCGCCAAGCGCGCCAGCACGGCCTTCTGTTGCTGGCGCACAAGGCGCAGAGCTATTTCGAAGCGGCGCCGCCCGACGAGCGGGCGGCGCCGGCTGCGCGAGCAAAGATCTGACCGGCCGGTCAGTTGCTCTTCACCCACACGTAGTCGAGGTGGTCGGCGACGCTGCTGGCGAGGTCGCTCGTCGACGCGGAGAGCTGGAAGCCACTGTCTGGTTGTGACATTGGGACGGACGCCGCGGTGACTTCGACCAGCTTCGTCTCCTTGCCTCCCCGGACCTCGAAGCTCTTGTCGAAGTCGGCCACCGTGTCGGGGTAGAGGACCCAGGCCGAGTCGGCGGAATGGCCCCGGGCGATGGTCTGCGCCGTGAGCTCGGTGATGCCGTAGGTCACCGGCAGGGAAGACCTCTCCGCGCCCTCGACGCCTTTTGGAGACAACTTGAAGACTTCTTACATGCTCTTTGACGACGACACTGCGTAGATTGAAGGCGCTCCCCGGGGATGGAGCCGGCGGCACGACCGAACCGGCCCTTCGGATGGAGCGCGGGAATCTCCAACATGACGGAGTCCCGGCTAACAGACAGATGTTCCGAGACTCAATATGTCCTGAGTTACCTCTTAACGAATGATATGATTAGACATCTTTCGCGCTACCTGAACTTTCAGGGCCAGGCCAAGCCGAGCGGCGGGATCCGAGCCCTTCCACGAGGACCGCGGCGTTGAGTCGAGAAGGGAAAGAGCCCCGGACGACCGGGCCTGGATCGATCGAGCTCCGGGGATCCGTCGCCCAGCGGGCGACGACCGGACCGGAAGCCGACGAGCCCGGAGGCTGTAGAGGGGCCCTCGAGCCGAACCGACGGATCGGTTGGATCGGCGCGAGCGGCCCTCCGCAACGCATTGCGCAGGCGCTCGCCGAGCGTGACATCAACCTCGAGCCCGTCCCGGGCGCCCACCAGCCCGACCCCGATGCGGACATTCCCGCCCCGGTCCTCTGTTTCGGCCCCGGCCACACCGCCGAAGAGGTCGAGGCTGCCCTGGGCGAATCGACCGCGGGTGCCGAACGCGTCGTCCTGGTGCTCGGTGCCACGGGGCCCCTCGACGACTTCCAGCGGCTGATCGACGACGATCGGCTGTTCCATCTCTCCCGCGGCACGCTCCCCGACCGAGATCTCGTGGCGCTGCTGGCGGCCGCCGCGGACGCCGCCTCCTCACGGGAGGGGCGGGCGCCGCGCGCCGGACGGCCGAGCCCGCCGCCGAGCCTCCCCCTCGATCGCGTCGTCGACGTCGACCTCCTTCGCCGGCTGGCCCTGGCGCGGACCGCTGACGACCTGGCCGATGCCCTGGCCGCCGCGGTCTCCTGCGCGGTCCGTACCTCCGCGGCCCACTGCCTGCTCTTCGACCGGGAGCACCAGGCCCTGCGCCCCGCGGGGGCGGGTATCCCCGGCTCCGAGATCCGCCACACACCCGCTGTGGGCCTGGCGGGCTTCGTCGCGCGGACCGCGGTCCCCCTCTGCCTGCCGCGGATCGGCGAAGACCCCCGATTCGACCCGGAGGTCGACGACCCGGAGGGCAAGCCGGACGACCGGTTCCTCGCGGTCCCCGTGGTCACCGGCCAGGGCGAAATGGCCGCAGTGCTCATCGCCCTCCGGCGGGCCGACGAACCGCTGTTCGAGCCCCGGGACGTGGCCGCCCTCGAGACCGTCGCCGCCCACACCGCCCCGTACCTGGCGACCGTCCCGACAGAGGCCGATCGGAGCGCGAGGCCCGGTGCGACCGACGACGAGCCTCCGGCCCCACCGCTGCCGAAAGGCCCCTTCCGCGAGCGCGCCCTGCGCGAGCTCGAGAGCCCCGGCGGTGACGCCACGCCCCTCCTCCGGGCAGGCGTTGCGCGGCGCTGGCGACGGATCCGCTACGTGCCCCAAACCGCCGCCGCCGATTGCGGCGCCGCCTGCCTCGCCATGACCCTGGGCTGGCACGGCAAGACCGTGCCGCTGGACGAGGTCCGCCAGGTGACCGGGCTCGGCCGCCACGGGCTGGACGCCAACACCCTGATCCGCGCGGCGGAGCACTTCGGCCTGCGCGGCCGCGGCGTCCAGCTCCAGCAGCCGGAGGACCTGGCCCTGCTCGAACCGGGGAGCATCTTGCACTGGGGCTTCTACCACTTCGTGGTGTTCGAGCGGGCCCGCCGCGGAGGCGCCTGGATCCTCGACCCGGGGAGCGGCCGGCGGTTCGTGCGGCGGGAGGAGCTCGACCGCAACCTGACCGGCGTCGCCCTGACCTTCGAGCCGGGCCCGGAGCTCGAGCCCGGTGGCGAGCGTCGACCGCTCCTCAGGCGGTACCTCCGCCGCATCCGGAACCACAAGGCCTCGCTGGGCCCCATCCTGCTGGTCTCGCTGCTGATTCAGATCAGCTCCCTCGCCGTGCCGGTGCTCACCGGCCAGGTGGTCGACCAGGTCATCCCCCACGGAGACCGGCAGCTCTTCTGGGTCCTGCTGACCGGAGCCGCGGCGTTCTCGCTCTTCTCCCTGGCGGTCAACCTGATCCGCGCGCGGCTGCTCCTCGCCCTGCGGACCCGCCTCGACGCCCAGCTCTCGTCCGACTTCCTCGAACACCTGGTGCGGCTGCCGTTCTCCTTCTTCCAGCAGCGCTCGGCGGGCGACCTGCTGATGCGCCTGGCGAGCAACGCGACGATCCGCGAGATCCTGACCTCGTCGGTGCTCTCGGGTGCCCTCGACGGGCTGATGGTGGTCTCGTACCTGGTCCTGCTGCTGGTGGCCGACGTGCGCCTGGGCCTGCTGGCGGCCGGACTGGCGGCGATCCGGGTGGTGATCCTGGTGGCGGCGGCACGGCGGCGGCGGCGGCTGACGACGGAGACCCTGGAAGCCCAGGCGGCCACCCAGAGCTACCAGGTGCAGCTCGTCGCCGGCATCGAGGCGCTCAAGGCGTGCGGCGCCGAGCGGCGGGCGGTCGACTCCTGGTCCCGCCTGTTCGCCCGCGAGCTCAACACCTCGCTGGAGCGGGGGCGGTTGGACGCGCTGGTCAACTCAGGTCTCTCGGCCCTCGCCCTCGCCTCGCCCATCGCCATCCTGCTCTTCGGCGCGGCGCGAGTGATGGCCGGGGACCTCACCCTGGGCTCGATGCTGGCCATCGCCGCCCTGGCCGCCGGCTTCCTGGCACCGCTTTCGACCCTGGTCGGCAACGCCGCCCAGTTCCAGCTCCTGGGCAGCTATCTGGATCGCCTGGACGACGTCCTGTCGACGCCCGCCGAGCCCGACGGCCGGGAGTGGCCGGAACCGGCGGGGCTCAAGGGCCGGGTCACCCTCGAGGACGTCTCGTTCCGCTACGGCCCGCTGGTGCCGCCCGCGCTCGAGTCGATCTCGTTCGACGCCGCTCCCGGGCAGCTCGTGGCCGTCGCCGGCGCCTCGGGGTCCGGCAAGTCGACCCTTGCCGGCGTCGTGGCCGGGCTGCTCGAGCCCGAGGCGGGGCTCGTCCTCTTCGACGGCCGGCCGCTCTCCGAGATCCCCCGGGACTGGCTGAGGACCCGGCTCGCCTACGTGCCGCAGCAGTCGTTCCTCTTCGGCTCGAGCATCCGGGCCAACATCGCGCTCCAGGACCCTGAGCTACCCATGGAGCGGATCGTCGAGGCCGCGCGGCTGGCCGCGATCGACGACGAGATCCGCGCTCTCCCCATGGGGTACGAAACCGTCCTCGCCGACGGCGGGACCTCGCTCTCGGGCGGCCAGCGCCAGCGGATCGCCCTCGCCCGCGCCCTGGTGGGCCGGCCCCGCGTGCTGATCCTCGACGAGGCGACGAGCGCCCTCGACGCCGTCACCGAGCAGAAGGTGCAGCGGAACCTCCGCCGCCTGGAGATGACCTCGATCGTGGCGGCGCACCGCCTGAGCACGATCCGCGATGCCGACCGGATCCTCGTGCTGGAGAAGGGCCGCGTGGTCGAGTCCGGCACCCACGAGGAGCTCGTCGCCCGGCACGGGGTCTATCACCGGCTGGCCCGGGCCCAGGTCGAAGGCCAGCGCGAAGACCAGGCCGAAGACCTCCGGCGGCCCGGAACCAGAATCGGCCGCGACCGGGCGGGGGAGACGTCCCGTTGACGTCCCCCCGCCCGGATCGACGGCCTACCTGCGGCGCTTCGCCCTCTAGCGTGTCGCCGCACAACTGCAGTCGAAAGGAGAAATCGATATGAAGAAGCAGATTACCAAGAAGCTCAGCCTCAGCAAGGAGACCCTGCGCAATCTGTCTGAGCGCGAGATGGTCGGTGTCGTCGGCGGCTTCTCCAGGACCTGTTGCAACAGTTGCACCGACTGGAGCGACTGCTCCTGTCCCACCGACACGTGCACGGACACCTGCACCGACCTCTCGAAGTGCTGCTGAGGTAGACCGCTTCACCCGTTGGACCCGCGGCGCGGCGCCCCGTTGGCGCCGTGCCGCTTGACTGCAGTCGAAAGGAGATCGTGAGATGAAGAAGCAGATCACCAAGAAGCTCAGCCTCAGCAAGGAGACGCTGCGCAACCTGTCCGAGCGGGAGCTGTCAGGGGTCATGGGCGGCTTCTCCGGGGGGTGCCAGAACAGCGACACCGACTGGAGTGATTGCTCCTGCATCACCGAAACCTGCACCAGGATTTCGAACTGCTGCTGAGATCGTGAACCGGCCCCGGGGAGGGCGCCGCGGGCACCGCGGCGTCCCCCTCGGACGCGGAGCCCGCGGCGGCCGAGCACCCACGAAACAAGGACCATGTGGCAAGCCATCACCTCCGGCGCGACCCACCGCCAAGCCTGGACCGCCATCGAAGAGATCGAGCGCTCGCTGACGGAGCGCCTCTCCTCCGACTCCTCGCTCGCGAGCAACCCGACCCTCGCCAGCGGCACGGCCGGCCTGGCGCTCTTCTTCGCCTATCTCGACGCCGCCCGTCCCGGCTCGGACGCCGGAGACCGGGCGCTCGAATGCCTCGGAGAGGCCATGGATCGCCTGGCGAGCGCGGGCATCGGCCCGTCGCTCTACAGCGGGTTCTCGGGCGTCGGCTGGTCGGTCGAGCACCTGAGGCACGGCTTCTTCGACGGGGACGACGACCTGACCGACCCGGTAGACGGCGCCCTGGAACAGCTTCTCGGAAGGCCGGGACACCAGCCCTACGAGCTGGTCCTCGGCATCGCCGGCTACGGCACCTACCTTCTCGAGCGCCTGCCGCACCCGACCGCCGCCGGCCTCCTGGAACGGGTGATCGACCACCTCGACGCCTCCGCCGAGCGCTCGCCGGCGGGCTGCACCTGGTTCACCCCCCCGGACTGGGAGCTCGACCGGCAACGCGAGATCATGCCTGAGGGCTGCTACAACCTGGGGGTCGCCCACGGCGTCCCCGGGGTCCTCGGCTTCCTGGCGGCAGCCCGGCAGAAGGGGGTCTCCGACGGGCGGATCGAGGAGCTCGCCGAGGGCACGATCCGGTGGCTCCTCGCCCAGCGCATCGCGGACGACGACAACTCGGTCTTCCCCGCCTACTTCGCTCCGGACAAAGGGCCCCTCCCAGCCCGGACCGCGTGGTGTTACGGCGACCTGGGGATCGCCGCGGTGCTCCTGCTCGCGGCGCGGAGCTTCGGGTGCCCCGCGTGGGAGGAGGAGGCCGTCGGCCTCGCCCACGTCGCGGCCGCGCGCTCGATCGAGACCACGGGCGCGACCGACGCCTGCCTGTGCCACGGCGCCGCGGGGAACGGCCACCTCTTCGTCCGCCTCTACCAGGCGACCGGCGATCCGGTGCTGCGTGAGGCGGCCCTCTCCTGGATCGGCCACGCCCTCGCTTCCCGTCAGCGGGGGGAGGAGGTCGCCGGCTTTCCGGCCTGGTACGCGGAAGCGGACGAGGGAGGCAAATGGGTGGCGGATCCCGGCTTCCTGATGGGAGCCGCGGGGGTCGGGTTGGCCCTGCTGGCCGCCGCGAGCGACGTGGAGCCGGAGTGGGACCGCGTCATGCTGCTCTCGATTCCGCCGCGGGACCCCGCGCCGAACCCCGTGGTCACCGAGGAGGTCGGCACGGTATGAGCCTCGGCGACGCATACAGACAGTGCGGCCCGATCGTCCTGCGAACGCCGCTCCTGCCGTTCGACGAGATCGAAGCCTGGAGGGATGGGCTGCTCGGTCCCGAGACCGCCGGGGACGACCCGGACGACAGCGCGATCGAGGCCGCCCTGGCCCACGACCGGGACCTGCTGCGTAGCCGTCTCCGGGAGATGCTGGAACGACCGGAGATCGCCGAAGCGGTCTTCCTCGCCTCGCCGGAGCTGGTGCGCAGCCTCGAGCAGTGGCGGCGCGATCCGGAGAGCAAGAAGGGCCGGCGCAGCGAGCAGGGGCTGGTGCGCTACCTCCTGCGCATGGCCTCGCGCTCGACCCCGTTCGGGCTCTTCGCCGGCTGCACTCCGGGGTCGGTCGCTCAGGGATCGGAAGCCTCGCGCCTGGCGCTGGTGCCCCGGAGCGCCTACCGGCGCCACAGCCGGCTGGACATGGACTACCTCTTCGCCCTGTGCGAGCGCATGGGCCAAGACGCGGCGGTTCGTGACGCCACGCAGTTCCGGCCGAACTCGAGCCTCTACTCCTCCGGCGGGCGGTTGCGCTACGCCGAGGCCCGGCTCACCGGGCGGTTGCGGACCTATCATCTGGTCGCGGTGGACTCCTTCGAGGCCCTGGAGGTCATCCTCGAGCGGGCGAAGGAGGGTGCCCGCCTCTGCGAGCTGGCCCAAGCCCTCGCCGCCGCCGACCCCGACGGCGAGATCACCGTCGAGGAGGCCCGGGAGTTCCTGCACGAGGTGGTCGACAACCAGATCCTGGTGCCCGACCTCGCCCTCCAGGTGACGGGCGAGGAGAGCACGCCCGGGCTCCTCCGACGGCTCGGCGAGCTCGGAGTGGGCCGCGAAGTTGCCGAGCGCCTGGCACGCTCCGAGCAGGCCCTCGCCGAGATCGATACCCGCGGGCTCGCCTCTCCCACCGAGGCCTACCAGGAGATCGCCACCGACTTCGAGCCCCTGGGGGTGCCGGTCGAGATGTCCCGACTGTTCCAGGTCGACCTGGTCAAACCGGCCGCGGCGGTGAGCCTGACCCAGGAGGTGGTCGACGAGATCCTCCGCGGCGTCGAGCTCCTCTACCGGGCCGGGCCGGTATGGCAGGACCGACGGATCGAGGACTTCTCGTCCGCCTTCCGGGAACGCTACGGTGAAGGGCGCGAGGTCCCCCTGCTCGAGGCTCTGGACGAGGAGCGCGGCATCGGCTTCGAGCGCTCGAACCAGGCGGGGGCGGAGGCGTCACCACTGCTCTCGGGCCTGGCGATGCTGCCGCAAGGCGAGCGGCGCACCGTGCCGTGGACGGAGCGCGAAGCGTTGATCTTGCGACGGCTGTCGGAGACTCTCTTCGCCGGAGCGACCGAGATGGAGGTCGGCGACGTCGACCTGGAGGCGCTCGACGCCGGGGAACGACCGCCCCTCCCCGACGCCTTCCACACCATGGTCTCCCTGGCCGCCGGGTCCCCCGAGGCGCTCGCCGCGGGAGACTTCCGACTTCTGGTGGAGCATGCCGCCGGGCCGTCGGGGGCGCGTCTCCTGGGGCGCTTCTGCCATGCGGACGAGGCGATCCGCGCGGGGGTCGAGGAGCACCTGGCTGCCGAGGAGGCCCTCGCCCCCGACGCCGTGTTCGCCGAGATCGTGCACCTGCCCGAGGGGAGGATCGGAAACATCCTCGCCCGCCCTCTCCTACGGCGCTTCGAGATCCCCTTTCTCGGCCGCTCCAGCGCTCCAGAAGAGCGCCAGCTCCTCGCCCACGACCTCCTGGTCACGGTGGCCGGCGATCGCATCCGGCTGCGCTCGAAGAGCCTCGGCCGCGAGGTCGTGCCGCGACTGACCAACGCCCACAACACAAGCCAGTCGAGCCTCGGCCTCTACCGCTTCCTCGCCGCGATCCAGCCCCACGGCCGCACCGGGGCCGTCTCCTGGAACTGGGGACCGCTCGAGGCCGCTCCGTTCCTGCCCCGCGTGGTGAGCGGACGGCTCGTCTTCAGCCGGGCCCGCTGGCGGGTCGCGGCGGAGGAGATCCGGCCCCTGGCAGAGGCCGACGGAGCGGGGCGGTGGCGCCTGGCGCAACGCTGGCAGCGAGAGCGGCACATGCCGCGCCTCGTGGCCCTCGCCGACGGCGACAACGAGCTCCTCCTCGACTTCCGAAACCCCCTGAGCCTCGACGCCGTCGTCGAGGTGATCAAGAGCCGTGACGAGGCCGTGCTGACCGAGGTCTTCCCGGGTCCGGACGAGCTCTGCGCCGAGGGGCCCGAAGGACGGTTCTTCCACGAGCTGGTGGTGCCGTTCGTCCGGCGCGGATCGGAGCAGCCGACGGCGACCAGCGACGCGGCCCCCGCGCCGGCCACCGGACCCGCCGAGGCCGTCCAGCGGACCGCCATCCCCCGGATTCTGCCGCCGGGCAGCGACTGGCTCTACGCCAAGCTCTACTCCGGCACCGCGGGGGGCGACCGGGTGCTGCGCGACGAGATCGCGCCGCTCGCCCGCTGGGCGATCGAGACCGGTTCCGCCAAGAGCTGGTTCTTCATCCGCTACGGCGACCCGCTCTGGCACCTGCGGGTGCGCTTCCGGGGCGAGCCCGATCGGCTTCGCCAGGAGCTGCTGCCACGGCTCGAAGGCGTCTTCGCCCGGCTGCTCGCCTCCGGCACCGCGTGGAAGGCCCAGATCGACACCTACGAACGGGAGATGGAGCGCTACGGCGGCGCGGCGGGGATGGAGCTCTCCGAGGAGCTCTTCTTCCACGACTCCGAGGCCGTCGTCGGTCTCCTCGCCTCCTGCGCCGGCGACGCCGGCGCGGACCTCCGCTGGCGCCTGGGCTTGCTGGGAATGGATCGCCTGCTGGCCGACTTCGGGCTCGACCTCGAAGCCCGGCAAGCCCTCGCGGAGCAAGGGCGGGACGGCTTCGCCCGGCGCTACCGCTACGAGCTCCTCCGCAGCCCGGTGGCCGACCGGCTGCGCCCGGAGCGAAGAGCCCTCCAGAGCCTGCTGGACGGCGGGCCCGACACCGTGGACGAGGCCTACCGCCCCGCGCTCGCCGTCTTGGCCCGTCGCTCCAAGGCGCTCGCCCCGATCGTCCGAGAGCTCCAAGCCCGCGAGCGCCGGGGCGTCCTGTCGGCTCCCGTGGAGCGGCTCGTGCCCAGCTACGTCCACATGTTCGTCAACCGGCTGAGCCGCTCCGCCGGCCCCGAGCACGAGCTGGTGCTCTACGACTTCCTGGTCCAGCTCTACCGGTCCGAGATCGCCCGGGCCCGTGCGGAGAGGAAGGCGGCAAGGAAGAAGGCCGCCCACGGCGGCGAGCGCGCCGCAGCATCTCCACCCCTTCGATGATCACCTCCTCAGCCTCCGGAGCCGCGGAGAGGATCTCCATCGCGTCGGCGAGGTACCGGTCGAGCGGGAGATCCTCTTCGCCGACGAGTACAAAGCCGAAGAGCTGGCGACAATCGCCACGATGAGCGTACCGTCGCTCAACCGGCATTTCCGCGCCGTGACCGCGATGAGCCCGCTCAAGTACCACAAGCAGATTCGCCTCCAGGAGGCTCGCCGCCTGCTCCTGGTCGGTGCGTCCGACGTCGCCGGCGTCGGCTACACGGTCGGCTACAGTAGCGCCTGGCAGCTCAACCGCGAGCTCCGGCGCCTGTTCGGCGAGCCGCCCGGCCGTGACGCCGAGCGGATGCGCCGCGAACCGGTTCCCGCCGAGTAGCACCTCGAAGGAACGAGCCGAAAGGGGCGACCAATGCAGAGGGGAAAGACAGTGCGGCACCTGGTGTGGACCTTCGCTTTCCTGGCGACCATCGTGGCGAGCGGGTCGGCGAGCGCGGAGCAGGCGGCAACGGCCGGTGGGCTCTCCTGCAGTGCCATCGACGGCGTCGGGCAGGTGATCGCGCCGGCAACCATCCTGCTGATCGGCGAAATGCACGGAACGGAGCAGAGCCCGCCCTTCGTCAACGACCTGGTCTGCACGGCCCTCGATCGCGGACTTCCGGTCACGGTCAGTCTCGAGATCCCCGTGGAGGAAGCGGACCGCCTGGCTGCCTACCTGGACTCCGACGGCGGCCAGGAGGCCCGCGCCGCCCTCCTCACCGGCCCGTTCTGGACCAGCGAGTACCAGGATGGACGGCAGAGCGCGGCGATGTTGCAGTTGATCGACTCCCTCCGCCGTGACCAGGCGGCCGGCCTGCCGGTGAAGGTGGCGCTGCTCGACAAGGTCGGATTGAGAAAGCAGCGAGAACGCGATGCCTTTTTGGCATCCCAACTGGTCGAGGCCGCCAAGGCCTCGCCGCGTGACCTGGTCGTCGCACTGACGGGCAACCTCCACAGCCGCATCCGCAAGGGATCCCCGTGGGATGCCGACTTCCGGCCGATGGGCATGGACGTCGAAGAGCAGCTCCCCGACCGCCGGATCCTCGCCTTCGACGTGGCCTTCACCGGAGGCACTGCCTGGAATTGCCGGGGCGACGACCCCGCGGGCTGCCACGCGTACGAGCTCAAACCGACCCCGATGGACGGCTCCGGCAAGCGGCGGATCGCCCTCGACGACAGCACCGAGGGGCAGCACTACGACGGCTATTACACGGTCGGCAGCCTGACCGCCTCACCGCCCGCGGCGCAGCCCAGCCGGGCGGAGGAAGACGCCCCGAAGCGCTGACGCTCAGGCCTCTGCGGCCATCGCCACGAGACGTCCATTTTCAGCATGAGCCGTTCGTCTAGCCTCGTCAATTGTCCAATCAGGACATGAGGCGTCGCCCTCAGAACGGGTTCGTCGCGAACACCGAGAGCTCGGGGACGAAGCCGCGGTCGTCGATCTCGAGCACCCCGACGATGGCATCGGCGATCTCTTGCGGGCGGAGCTTCTTCGGTGACGGCTCCTGCTCGCGGCCGACCTTGGCGAAGAAGCCGGTCTGCACTTCGCTCGGGTTGATCAGCATCACGCGCACGTCGTGGCGGCGCAGCTCGTCGCGCCAGCACTCGGTCATGCCACGGAGCGCGAACTTCGACGCGCTGTAGGCGGTGGAGCCCCGGCCGCCGCGCAGCCCCGAGGTCGAGGAGATGTTGATCAGCTGGCCGGAGCCCTGGCGGACGAAGTGCTTCGCCGCCTCCCTGGCCATCAGGAAGGCGCCGTAGACGTTGGTGCGGAAGACCGCCTCGAGGTCCTCGAGCCGCATGTCGACCAGCGGCCCGAAGATGCCGAAGCCGGCGTTGTTGACCAGGACGTCGATGCGGCCGTGGCGGTCGACGAAGTCCGAGACGGTGCGCACGGCATCCGCCTCGACGCCGACGTCGCCGGCGATCCAGTCGGCGCCGATCTCCTCCGCGGTCCGTCGCAGCGTCTCCTCGTGGCGGCCGGTGATCGTCACGTCGGCCCCCTTGGCGATCAGTGCGGCGGCGATGCCGCGCCCGATTCCTTCACTCGCCCCGGTGACCAGGGCCTTGGCGTTGTCGAGCTTCATGTCGTTCCTCCTCCGGGCACAGGTCTATCACGGGTGCCCGGGGCTATTTTCTCGACCCTCTGCTCTTCGGCACCGCGTGGCTGGCGTTGTAGGCGATCGCCTCGCGCAGCAGCGCCGCGAGCTTGGGCCGGTCGATGGTGTCCCCCTCGAAGAAGTCGATCGCCCGCCACTTGTTTCCGTCCAGGCCCGCGTTGAAGACCTTGCCGGGATCCTCGAGCTGAGCGCCGTGGAAGAAGGTGAGCTTGACCTTCTTCTTGAGGGGCTTGGCAACGGCGTACATCCCGTCGTGCGACCAGACGGGGCTGCCCATCCACTTCCATTCTTCGACGACTTCGGGATCGACCTCGCGAATGAGCTCGCGGATCTCGGCCAGGGTCTCGCCCCGCCAATCGTCCAGGTCCAGGATGAGCTGGTCGATCCGTTCGGTAGCACTCATGGAATCCTCCCGAGAAGGGCGACGAGCTTCCCGCCCATCATCCGCCAGCCGTAGCGGGCGCCGCCGAAGTTTCGCTTCTGATCCGGCTTGAATCCCGACTGGACGAGGGACAGGCGGGTGCCGGAGACCGTCGGCTCGAGGGTGAAGGTCACGACGGTGTCGAGATCGCCCACCTTCCACGCCCAGCTCAGCTTCTTCCGCGTCTCGATCTCGAGGAACCGGCACCGCACGGTGCCGTCCCAGCCGGGCTGCGGCGGCGCCTGGAAGGTGAACGCCGCCCCCGGCTCGAGAGCGAGCGGTGCGGCCTCTTCGCTCTGCTCGCTCTGCCCGGCCCGGTCGACGAGGGGCAAGAGCCACTCCGCGAGCAGCTCTGGTTCGGTGAGCGCCCGCCAGACCTTGGCCGGTGCATGAGGCAGGTCGAATTCGAACGTGATGGATTCGGTCTGCGACGGGGCGGTGGTGTCGATGGGGTTCACTCGTCCATGGTCTCCAGCAGTTGTCCCAGGCGATCGACGTGCTCCGTCCAGAAGGCGCGGTAGTGCGCGATCCAGTCGATGAGCGGCTTCATGCCGCGCGGCTCCACTCGGTAGTAGACGCAACGCCCCTCCCGCCGGCCGTTCACCAGGCCGGCATCCCTCAGGGTGGCCAGGTGCTGCGAGACCGCCGGCTGCGAGATCTCGAAGCGCGCCGTCAGGTCCTTGACCGCCGCTTCGCCCCGCGTGAGCGACTCGAAGATCGCCCGGCGGCTGGGGTCCGCCAGCGCCCGGAAGACCGAGTCCTCGACCCCGACCGGACCCCGGACCCCGGCTTTGGCCGCGCTCTGCATGGACGAATCATAAGCCTACGCTTATTAGTCGTCAAGCACGTTTCATGGATCGATGAGGGGTTCGGCGCACCAGGCGCTCACGCGGACGACCTCGCTGGGAGTGGTCCGGAACCTCGGACCGAGCAGTCCCGACCCCGCTAGCGGCCGCGGCTCGTGGGCTCGCCCACGGCGGCGAGCGCCCGGTCGTGGTCGTGGCGCGAGCCGATGCCCTTCGCCGTCTCGAGGTAGCGCGCCCGCAGAGGGCCGTCGAGGCCGGTGCGGGACGCGAGAAGGACCAGCATTTCCGCCAGCTCGTGGTCCGAGCCGATCTTCTCGGCCGAGGCGAGGAGCGCCTGCACGGTCGCATCGTCCAGGTGGCCACGGTCGATCACCGCCCGGAGCACGCGCCCCTGCTCGTGGTCCGAGCCGATGGTGTCGGCGGCGGCGAAGAACGCCGGCGACACCGGCCGGTCGCGGGGGCCGGCCTCGAGCAGCGCCAGCAGCACCTCGGCCAGCTCGTGGTCCGAGCCGATCTCCTCGGTGATCGGCATCACCGCGTCCACCGTCGCCGGGGCGAGGTCGCCGCGCCCGAGGAGGGTCTTGAGCACCCGGCCCGCCTCGTGGTCCGAGCCGATGGTGGCCGCCGCTTCGACAAACGCCGCCTGGACCCGCGGCGCGGCCAGCGGCGCGCTCGGGAAGCGGCTCAGGAGCTCCCCCAGGGAGTGGTCGGACCCGATGGTCTCGCCAGCCGTCCGGAGAAATGCCTCGGCCTCCGGCGGGCTCAGGCTGCGCTGGCCGAGGACCTGGTCGAAGTAGAGGCCCTGCACGCGGTCGGAAGACATGAGCCGGATCTCGGCCAGGACCGCGGGGACGCCACCTTCCGAGAGCAGCCGTGCCACCCGCTCTGGTGCCTGGAGGCCGGTGGTCCGGAAGACCTCGGGCAGCACCTCGGCCAACCAGCTGCGGCCCGCCGCGTCGAACGGCCGGTCGTCGCCGTCCACGGTGTAGCGGAAGCGGGGCTCGCCCCCCGGCCCGGCGGTGACCACCACCTTGCGCGGGGTGTCGGAGTGCTCCTCGATGGTGAGCTCGGCACCGCGGCCCATCCGTTCGATCCCCCGGTCGTCGGCGCTGAAGCGGATGTCGCCGTCGAGCTCGATCTCGAGGCTGCAGCTCGCGTGGTAGAGGGCGATCTTCCAGTGGTCGTCCCGCGCGTTGACCTGGTTCCCGTAGGTCCGGCCGGTGAGCAGGCCCGGCTCACAGTGGCCCCGGTAGCGGGGCTGGGTGAAGTAGCCCTCGGTCGGTTCGTCGGTCGAGCTCGAGCTGTTGACGGTGCCCGAGAAGCCGGACGTGGCGGCGGCGACGGAAGCGGCCCCAGCCGAGGGCGGCGCGGGCGACGCAGAAGGCGCCGGGGCGGGAGCGGCCGCCGCGGGGTGCGGGGCGAGGGCGGCGACGGGCAGGGCGAGCACCACGGCAGCCAGCGCGCACAGCGCCACCTGGCCCCCGCGGACCGGGTCGCGGCGGCGCGCACCGTCGAGCACGGCGCCGATGCGCTCGGAGAGCCCGGAAGGACGGGCCATGGCCACCGCCGCCGCCGGCAGCCGGGCAGCACGCCGCTTCTTGAGCCCCCGGGCGGCCTCGAGCAGGTGCCCGGCGTAGAGGGAGGGGGCGATGCCCGCGGCGAGGACCGCGTCGTCGCACGCGTGCTCGGCCTCCCGGCAGAGCCGGCGGCGACCGATCCACACCAGCGGATCGACCCACGCGAGAACACTCAGCAGCTCCGCCGAGGCCTGCCAGAGCACGTCGAGCCGCCCCACGTGGGCGAGCTCGTGGAAGAGGGCGTCGCGCAGGCGCGGCCGCGTCCAGGCCCGTGCCCCGGCGGGCAGCACCACGAAGGGCCGCAGCACACCCCAGGTCATGGGCACCGGAGCCGCGGCGCTCACCAGCAGGCGCACGGGCCGGCGGACCCGGAGGCTCGCGGGGGCGCCGTCGACCAGCGCGCGCCAGTCGTCGGGCGCGGGCACGGCCTCGCGGACCACGCGGCGGCGGGCCAGGCGGTCGGAGGCGGAGCGCAGCAGCAGGAGGATGACCCCGGCCAACCAGAAGGAGAGGGCGACGCCGGACCAGTCGACGCCGCGGACGAGGGACGAGAGGGTGATCGGCCCGGCGCCCTCGCCCCTGCTCATGCTCACCCCGTCACCCGCCTCCCCGGCCACGTAGACCGCGTGGCCCGCATCCGCCGGCAGGACCGTCTCGGCGGCGGGAGACCCGGCGCGGACGGCACCGCCGCCGAGCCTGTCCGGGAGGGCCTGGGCGACGGAGTCCAGCTCTGGCGGGGGCGCCGGCGCGAAGACGCCTTCCGGCAGCGGCACGTCGAGCGACGGGAGGAGCAGGGAGACGACCGGGACGCTCAGCACGGCGGCCACCGTCAGGGTCCAGGCGAGGTGCCGGGCTGCGGCCGCCCGGCGGGCCAGCAGGCGGCTGGCGAGCCAGGCGAGGGCGAGGATCGCGGCGCCCTTGAGCCACCAGGCGGCGAGGAAGAGGACGGCGGCGCGGATCGGGTCGGCGGCGCTCAGCAGCTCGACAGGATGGCTCATCTCATCTCCCCTTTTCCCTGGCCGCGACCACGAGGTCGGCCAGGCGGTCGAGCTCCTCGTCGCTCAGGTTCTCGGCTTCCAGGTCCAGCAGCGTCGCCACGGTGCGTTCCACCGAGCCCCCGAAGAAGGTGGTCAGGAGGCGCTCCAGGGCGGTCTCGCTCGCCGTTTCTCGCGGCACCGTCGGGTGGTAGACGTAGCGGGGACCGTCCTGCCGGTGGGCGAGGTGCCCCTTGGTCTCGAGGATGCGCATCAGGGCGCGCACCGCGGAATAGCTGGGCGGGTCGGGCAGGGCTTCGAGCACCTCTGAAACCGTCGCCTCGCCGGTGCGGTAGACGACGTCCATCACCTGCCGCTCGCGGCGGCTGAGATCGGTCGGGGCCGGCCCATGCTGTTTTTTCAGCATGCTGAAATCTTAGCACCTCCCCGGCGAGTGTCAACCCCCTTCAGTCTTCAGTCGAACTCCACCACCGGCTCCGGCTGGTCCCGCCCGACGCGACCGGTCTCGATCTTGGCCCGGAAGTAGTTCTCGCCGCGGATCGGCGCGCCGTGGAGACGGCGGAGCATGGCGATCTGGCCGATGTGGTTGAGCGAGTCCGCGATCGGTCCGCGGAAGATGCGCTCCGGCTCGAAGCAGCGCTCGTCCGCCGCCGCCAGCGCCTCTTCGAAGCGCGCCAGGCAGGAGAAGAAACGCTCCACCTCCTGGTCCCACGGCAGCGGCGTCGCGTCGTGCCACTTGTATTCGCCGCGGGCCATGTGGCAGCCCCAGTCCAGGAGGTCCCCGATGTGCGCCAGGATCTCCGCCGGCGTGCGGCTGGTCTCGCCGACGCGGAACGCGCCGAAACCCGCCGGCGCCCCCCGCACCGCCTTGCCGCCCCGGTAGGCCACCGTCGCCAGGGTGTGTCGCAGGAGGTCGATCTTCGGATCGGGCGAAGGACGCTCGGAGGTTTCGCTCATGCCTCGATGATGCCTGCTCGGGCGCCGACGCTCAACCCTCGCTCGCTCCGGACGCATCCGAGAGCGGCCGCGGCCTGCTCGCGCCCGCCCGGCGGTCCGCCGCGCCGGCTCAGAACGGCTTCTCGAGCGATTCGGACTGGGGAGTGAAGAGGCGGGCGCCTTCGGCGCCTTCGGAGGTAATCACCATGTCGTCCTCGAGGCGAACGCCGAACGCGCCCCGGATGTAGATGCCCGGCTCGTCGCTGAAGGTCATGCCCGGCTGCGCGGCCAGGCTCTTCTTCCAGCCGAACATGTCGTTCTTGACCAGGTAGGGCCACTCGTGGCCGTCCATCCCGATGCCGTGGCCGAGGCGGTGGCTGAAGTACTTGAAGCCGGGACCGTAGCCGGCGTCGACGATCACCTTGCGCGCCGCGGCGTCGATCGAATCGAGCGGCACGCCCGGCCGGGCGGCGGCCAGCGCTGCGTCCTGCGCCCGGCGGACGATGTCGAAAACCCGCTTCATCTTGTCGCTCGCCTTGCCGAGCACGAACGTGCGAGTGATGTCCGACTTGTAGCCCTCGACGTCGCACCCGTCGTCGACCATCAGGATCGTCCCCTCGCCGATCACCTGCGGCGTCCTGGAGCCGTGGGGCAGGGCGGTGAACTCGCCGGTCTGGACGGTGGCGTCCCCCGGGAAGCCGACGCGGTCGTAGGCCTGGCGGATCAGCGCCGCGAAGTCGAGCTGCGTCATCCCCGGTTCGAGCGCCTGGAAGACCGCTCGGTAGACCTGCCAGGTCGCCTCGTTGGCGACCTGCATGAGCTCGAGCTCGTGGCTGTCCTTGATCATCCGGCAACCGGCGGTCACCGGTGTGCCGCTGACCACGCGCGCGCCGGACGCGGCGGCGGCGATGCCGTCGGAGAAGACGAACTTGGCGGTCTCGTCGATCCCGACCGTGCCGGTCGCGGCGCCGCGGTCCTTGAGCCCACCCGCGACCAGCGCGTAGGGGCTTTCGTCCTCCTGCCAGGTGCGCACGTCCGCGCGGCCGCCCGCGAACGGACCGAGGGCGATCTGCTCGCGCGCCCGGTCCTCCTCGAAAGCGGGGCAGACGAAGAAGGGCTCGCCCCGGCGCGGCACGACGCAGGCGAACAGCCGCTCGCCTCCCCACCAGCGGATGCCGGTGAAGTAGCGGAGCGAAGTGCCCGCCGTCAGGATCAACGCACCGAGGCCGGCTTCCGTCATCAGCTTCCGCGCCCTCTCGACGCGGCCCCGGCGCTCGTCGGCGGAGATCGGCCGGACCCGTTCGCGCATCGACGCGAGAGAGGAGATCGACGACGGCAGCGGCGCGGTGGCCCCCTCCTCGAGGGCGCGAGCCGGAAGCTGCGCGGCCGCGGCGAGGCTGACCGATGCGGTGATGAACTTGCGGCGGTCCATGAGCGTTCCTCCGGGAGGGATTGTAGCCGGCCGGTGGCTGCACGAGCTCTGCCCAGACAGTCTCGTCCGCCCACTCCATGTGGCGCTAGAGGTCGTGGATGGTGTGAGCACCCATGCGAGGTCGCTCTGGCGGGAGGCGAACGACCGGCTGATCGAGGATCGTCAGAGCCCGAGGTCGTCCAGCTTCCGGGCGTCGAGCACACGCTCGGCGAGACGGGACAGTTCCTCGGAAGAGGTCAGCGCCCGGACACGCTGGACGGTCGCGTCAGGGAGGGGGCCGAACCGCCGGGCGAGAAGGTCGAGGAGCAGCTCCCGCTTGCCCCGTTGCTCTCCCTCAGCGATCCCCTTTTCCATCCCCTCCGCGAACCCGCGCTGGGCAGCGCGATCGAGCGTGGTGAGCAGAGTCCTTTCCATGGCGGCGACCTCCCGATTCTCTTCGCGGTCGAGCAGGGCCTCGTAGAGGTCCCACTCCGATTCTTCCAATTGTACGTAGGTTTCCACACAGCTTGCGAGCAGGACCTTCCGCGCGTCGTCGATCTCTGCCCGCGCGATGGGCGCGAGACAGGCGAGCCGGTGCTCCACGGCGGACCGGCCGCCGCGTCGCATCAGGGCGGCGAGCGCCCACGCGAGGGGCTCGGGCCGTGCCAGGTACTCGCGGGCCTGGGCCTCGACCTCGACGTGCACGATCACGAGCTCGGGGTCGCCCCGGATGGAGCTGACCTGGGCGACGAGATCGAGCCGGCGGTGCTCCCCCTCGCGGGTGTCCGTGAATTGCTCCTTGTCAAGGAAGGTAGGCCGATCGAGGTGGAGCCTGGGCGCGATCCTTGGCGCGACGATGCGCATGAGGTCGGCGAAGCAGGCCTCGATGAGCTTCTTGAAGTGTTGGTCGTGATCGGGCAAGCATCCCCTCCAGCAGCCCCCGGGCCGGAAGCGGCCCCGGGCGGTTCGGGACCTTCACCCTCCTAGGACGCAATCGGCTGCGCGGATCTGGCGGGTTTGCGGAAACCGTCTTCTGGGGTAGGGGACCAACTTGAAATGCAATCGCGGGCTGCTACGGCGAGTTGGCAGCCTAACCACAGGCAGAACAACATAGAGGGTCGGATGAGCTTTGGATGTACAAGTTGGGTATTTTCCCGGTAGGCCTGAACTGTGGAGAGTGCCAGCCGCCTGGCAGGGCCTCGTGGCCCGGCGAGAGGTTCGAGTCTGCGCATGGTACGGTGGGTCAAAACGATCGCGAGCGGTGAGAGGACTCGTCGGTGGTCTGCTCCAGGCCGGCCGCCGGGCTCCGCCGTCGGGTCGCAGGGCAGCGAGGAGGTGGGATGAACGGTCTTCGCAAGCACCGGCCAGTGGCGTGGGGGCTCCTTTCGACCTTGTTCCTGGTGGGCGGTACGACCGGCCCGGCCGCTGCCGGAGAGGCTTTCAACTGCTCGGTGGCCGGACCCCCGGAACCGGGGATCGTCTTCCGCATCGACGGCGGGGCCGCGCGCGCGACCTACCGGGTCGACGGTGTGGGTGAAGGTGCGCTGTTCCTCCAGGTTCCGGTCGACCTGACGACCGACGGCTCCGGAAGCGCAATGGCGCGCGTCGAGGCCGCGTGCAGTGCGAGGGGTACCGGCCGCACACGCTTGACCCTCAGCGCCCGCGGCGACCAACCGCTGACCTGCGAGTTGTGCTTCGAGTGCGATGGCATCGGCACGTCTCCGCACGAGGTCGGCTGCGTCTCGGGAGCGTCGGGCGGGGCCGAGCCCGGTAGCGCCGACTGCGTGTCACTGCGGAAGGTCTCCGAAGAGGACCCGCCGGTGCAGTGCCCCGCCGGTTACCTGGTCCGGGGCATGGGTTGCAATGGACAATACTGCGACGACAAGCAGCTCACCTGCTGCCGCTACCGATCCGTTGAGGGTGACGCGATCGGCTGCCATCAGGGCCCATACAGCATCTCGGAGGAACCGCCGCAGAACCGCTTCTTCACCGAGAGCGGCTTCCTCTGCGGCCTCGGGTGCTCGGGGCGATACTGCGACTGGGTCCGCGCGTGGACCCTGGACGACCCGATCCTCGGCAACACCGGCAACTGTTTCGAAGCACCCTTCATCTCCGAGGAGGTTCCCGGCTCCTATCGCGAATGTCCCGTGGGATGGTGGGTCGCCGGCCTGATCTGCAAGGGGCACTACTGTGACTCGTTGTCGCTGATCTGCTGCGAAGCGACCGGCGCGACCGTCGTCGACCACTGAGCCCGGGAGGTGGAGAAGCTCGATGCAATGAGTGCTTCCCGACTGACGACGACGAAGACACGGCTCTTCTTGGGATCACCGCCACCGGGCTTTTTCACCCGGTAGAGCTCCCCGCGCCTCAGCAGAGTCACCCTCCGCGGAGCGGTGGTCAGCGGCCTCCGCCTAGAACCGCTCGACCTGGTCTCCCGAGCCGCACGGCCTGCGTCCACCTAGCGCCCGGAGTGGGTCGAGACCGAACCGTCCGCCGCGTACAGGGGCTCGAAGCCGAACACCCAGGGCTTGGAGACGTCGACGTGCACCTGGACCGCCTTCATGTCCGGCCAGCCGTAGACCTGGAGGCGGAGGACGTTCGGATGGCTGACGCCCGGCGTGTCGAAGTCGAGCTTCGAGACCGGACGGTCGATGGTCAGCTCGTGGTAGTGGCCCTGGACGACGAGCACCATGCCGTCGAACGCGTCGGCGCCGTCGAGGATCGCCCGGAGCACCGGCTCGGACGGCCCGTTCTCGTAGCGCAGCTTGTCGTCGAAGGGGTTGGTGTGGAAGGCGAAGACGACCGCCCGGTCGCCGGCCTCGTGCGCCGCGGCGAAGGCTCGCTTCACCCACGAGACGTTGGCCTGCTCGCGGCGCACGAACTCCTTCCAGAGCGACTCGACCCTGAGCTCCTGGTTGTTGTGGGTCCCGGCGAGGTTGAGTGTCGCAAAGGTCGCGCCGCCGTGGCGCCAGCGGGCGTTCTCGGCAAACTCCGAGAAGTCGGGATCGGCGTCGGCCTGGCGCACCAGCGGCATCGTCGTCTTGCCCAGGCTCACCGGCTTCGACCAGAAGACGTCGCGCATGAGCCGCAAGATGGCGACCGGATCGGCGCTCCCGCGGTTCGCCCGCCAGCACTCCGCCCATTCGTTGTTGCCCGGCGTGTAAACCACCGGCTGGGCGTAGCTGTCGAAGAAGGCCCGCTGGCTCTCCTGGAACGGCCGGCCGCAGTCGCCGTACCCCTTGGTGTCACCGACGTGGATCGAGAACGCCGGCGCCGTCTCGTTGATCGCCCCGATCAGCTTCTCGTAGAGCGGGTTGTCGTACGGCGGCGCGTAGGTCGTGTCGCCCAGGGCGACGAAGGTGAACGGCTCCGCCGCGCGGGCGGGCGTGACCGCGAGCAGGTAGAGCACGATTGCCAGAGCGAGCCTCTTGATCGACACGATCGACCTCCTGTTCCCGGATGAAGGGACTCGATCCTACCCGACTCCCGGACCCTCCCTCGCTCAGGCGAGCCGGTGGCTCAGCCGCCCGCGCCGCCGGGCGCCGTCACCTTCACGTCGTCGAACGCGACCCGGGTCTCGCCACGGCCGGCGCCGCCGGCGCGGACGCCGATTCTGCCGCTCCGGTAGCGCCCGTCCCGCGCCTCGAGCAGCTTCGTCCCGTTGAGCCAGAAGGTGATGTCGTTGCCGACGCAGTCCAGGCGCAGGCGGTTCGCCCCGTCCTTCCACACGCCAGGCCGCTCCGTCTCGGCGAGGATCTCCTGCTCGTCGCCCTGGGCGGCGATGCGCACAGAGCCTTCCTCGTCCACGTCCGCGTAGTACGAGCCTTCCTGCCCGGACGGCGCCCGCCGGCAGATGACTCCGATGCCCGCGGACGGATCGCCGGAGAGCTCGGTCGCCGTGACCTCGATCTGCACGTCGGCGAAGTCGCCGTCGGCAAAGCCGGTGTTGGCGACATACTGGGCCGAATCGTTGTCGACCCAGACGAGGTACTGGCCATCGCGGATCTCGTTGCCGTAGTCGCCGGAGTCTCGGACGGTCCAGCCGTGCGCGTCCGGCGAAGAGAAGTCGTCGCTCAAGAGGACCGCGCCGGCAGGCCCGGCAGCCCCGGCGGCGGTCCCGGCGGCCGCAGAGGTTTCGGACGGCGGAGACGACCTCTCTTGAGAGCAGGCGACAGCGGCGACGGTCAAGACGGCGAGCCCAACAACGGCGATGCGGTTCATCGGTGGCTCCTTTCAGACCGATCCTCCCACAGCCACGACGGCTCCCCTCAGGGGCAACGGACCAACCAGGCTGCGGATAAGATGCCGACTATGGCGGACTCAGCGCCAACGGCCAGGGTCGGCCGCTACGAGCTCATCGAGCAGCTCGGCCGGGGCTCGATGGGTCTCGTTTGGCTCGCTCGCGACCCCAACGTCGGCCGCAGACTGGCCCTCAAGGTCATGGCGCCTCTCGACCTCGTGGGAGGCGAAAAGGCGAGAGAGGAGCTGCGCCAGCGCTTTCTGCAGGAGGCGCGCGCCGCCGGACGCCTGAGCCACCCCGGGATCGTCATGGTGCTCGACGCCGACACCGACCCGGCCACCGGCTCTCCCTACATCGCCATGGAGCTGGTGGAGGGCCGGTCCCTGGAGCGCTTGCTCGACGCGAGCGGCCGCCTGCCCGTCGTCCGCGCCGTCGAGATGGCGGCCGAGGTGGCCCGGGCGCTGGCGTACGCCCACGGCGAAGGGGTGATCCATCGGGACATCAAGCCCGGCAACATCCTGGTCTCCGACAAGGGTCCACTGAAGGTGACCGACTTCGGCATCGCCAAGCTCGCGTCCCAGTCGCTGACCCTCACCGGCAGCGTGATGGGCAGCCCCGTCTACATGTCCCCCGAGCAGGTGCGGGGCGATGCGGTCGACGCCCGTTCCGACCTCTTCTCCCTGGGCTCGGTTCTCTACCGCGCGGTGACCGGCGCCTTGCCCTTCGCCGGGGACAGCATCGCCACGGTCACCTTCAAAGTGGTCAACATCGACCACCGGGGCGTCCGCGATCACGTCGCCGAGATGCCGGCGTCCGTGGAGGCGCTCATCGACCGGGCCCTGGCCAAGGATCCCGAGCAGCGCTTCCAAGACGGCATCGAGATGGCCTCGGCGCTCGAGGAGGTGGCGAGGGAGCTGCGGGGCGAGCAGCCCGCGCCGGTGCCGGAGGCGTCACCGGCCGTGCAGACGGACCGGAGTGTGGGAGAGCAGGAGGCCACGAGGAGCCCTTCGGGGACCGGTACGGTGATCCTCCGTGAGCCGCCGCCACCCCCGGGGGCACCGACACGCAAGGAGGCGCCCGCCGCCCGATGGTGGACCGCCGGGAAGATCGCCTGGTCCGCCGTCGCGGCGGCGGCCGCGGTGCTCCTCGTCGCGGGGCTGATGGCGATCTTCGGCGAGACGGGCCGCCGGTCCGCGGAAGGGACCGCCACTCCCACCGAGAGCTCGACCGCCGCCCCGGCCCAAGACCTGGCCGAGGCTCCGGCCGCTCCGCCCGTCGAAGCCCCGCCGCTGGCGCCGACCCCGGCCCCTACCCCGGCCCGCCTCCACCTGGTCTACGAGAACCGCCTGGCCTCGGGGACGATGACCGTCTGGCTGGACGGCGAACAGCTTTGGACCGACCAGATCGTCGGCTCCCGGAACCTGTTCAAGCGGGCGGCGGGGCAAGAGCTGTCCCACACCCTCGACATCCCTCCCGGCGACCGTACGGTGGAGGTCCGGATCACCGGCAGAGTCGCCAAGATCCGCGTCGACGCGGCGGACGTGGTCCGCTTGCGTTTCGAAGAGGACGGGGACCGCTGGCTGCGGGTGAGCCTCAACCCGCTCACCGACAACCTCAAGCTCTCGTGGATCGCCCGATGAAATCCGCTGCACCCGGTGGAAAGATCGGATGACCGAGATCGTGTGCCAGAGCTGTGGATGCTTCTTCACCGTCGGCGAGACGGTGAAGCAAGGCGAGCGGCTCACGGCCCACTGCCCGAGCTGTGGCGCGGTGACCATCTACCGGATCGGCAGCCCCACGGCCACCACCCGGATCGTCGACGGAGCGGCGGCGACCCGGCGCATGCCCCGGCCCGCGGCCCCGGCGGACGAGGCGAGCGTACCGGCTCCGGTCGATCCCTCGCGGACGACCCTGATTCCGTCCCAGGGAGCCGCGCCCCCGCCCCTGCCTTCCGCGGCGGGGGGCTATTTCCTGATCCTCGGCGCTGAGCCCGGGCGAGAGCGCATCCCGCTCCGTACCGCCCGCACCGTGTTCGGGCGCGCCGAGGCCGACGTCGACCTCGGCGACGCGACCGTCTCCAGCCGTCACTTCCAGGTCGAAGTGGCCGGACGAGAGTTCTTCATCCGCGACCTCAAGAGCCGCAACGGCACCTTCGTCAACGGGCGCCGGATCCGCTACGCGGAGCTACTGCCCGGTGACGAGGTCCTCGCGGGCTCGACCTACCTGGTGTTCCGGACCTCAAAGGACCGCCTCGGCAAGGGAGACTCACGGGGCGGGTGAGGCTCTACCGGCGCCCGGGCGGTCGTCACTGCGCCGCGCGCAACGCCAGGCACTCGGCGTCCGCCTGGTGCGCCTCGCGCAGGAACCGCAGGGTCGTGGCGTCGAGCCGGTCGCCGTCGGTGTCCAGCGTGGCCTCGATCTTGGCGACGCTCTCCGGCCGGCACATGGGGGTGAGAAGCGCCTGGGTGTAGCTCGAGAGGAAATAGGCGTCCCGCTCGCGGCTCAGCTCCGGCAACGCTCCGAGGATCTCGTCGAGCAGCCGGAGCTGGAGGTCCGTCTGGCTCGCGGGGAAGAGCTCGGACATGACGGCGCGCTGCCCGGCGAGCCCGCGCACCGAGTGCGGGCTCCGGAGCTCGGCGAGCCACCGTTCCTTGACCGCTTCGACCGGCATGGCGGCGCGGGCTGACAACAGGCTCTTCTTGCCGAAGTCGGACGGATCCCGCTCCTGCCCTACGACGAGCCGCCCGGCCATGCCGGCCGCGCCGTTGCGACTGAGAGCGATCAGCAACCGCCAGCGAATCGCCGGAGAGAGGTCGATGCCGGCGATGTGCTCTTCGCCGTCGAGCAGGGCGCGCGCGGTGGCAAGCCCCGCCGGGGTCGACACGACGTCCAGGAACGTGTTCAGCCACAGGAGCTTCCGATCCCGGGCCTCTCCAGACCGCGCCCGCTCGAGCGCAAGCGCTTCAATCCCGGGGAGCAACCGGGCGAGCGCCGCGTCCGTCTCCGGCCGCAGCCGTTCCATGAGGTCGACGGCCTCGGCGATCGAGCCCGCGATCTGCTGGAGCACACGCACGTTCTGTTCGCCATCGGCCAGCCGGAGGCCCTGGTCGACGAAGTCCGCCAGAGGCATGGCCCCGGCCTTCGCCCGGTCGAACAGCGCCGCCAAGAAGATCGACCGGGAGAGCGGGTCCGCGACGTCGCCGAGCTTCCTCCCGAGCACCTCAACGTCCGCGGCGGAGAGCGCGACCTTGGCGTAGGTCCAATCGTTGAAGTTGGGATTGACGATCACGGGGCAGGGCTGCCCGTCCGGCACCGCCACCGCGGTGCGCGCCCCGTCGACGCGCACGGGGAGGACGTCCGTCACCACGAGCGCACCGATCTGACCTGGGCCGGGGTCGGCGCCGTACAGCGCGACGTCGATGCTGTGCGTCCGGAGCGTCGGATACGCGGCCGGCGCCGACTGCCGGATCGCCAGCGAGCGCAGCTCGCCGCCCTCGCACTGCGTTTCCGCGGCGAGCGTGTCGAAACCGGGCTCGAGGAGCCACTCGGTCGTCCACCTCTCGAGATCCAGCCCGGAGCTCTTCTCCTGATGGCCGATGAAGTCCGACAGCTCGCTGTTGCCCCAGGCGTTCTCCTCGAGATAGGCGGAGACGCCCCGCCGGTAGCTCTCGGCGCCGACCAGGTGCTGGAGCTGCCGGAGGACCGAGGCACCCTTCTGGTAGGTGATCGCGTCCCACACCGTGTAGAAGTCGTCCGGAGAGTCGACGGTCATCTCGATCGGATGGGTCGTCACGCGGCTGTCGCGGGCGAACGCCCGCTGCTCGCCATCGGTGAAGAAGCCGTGCCACGTATCGGTGAATTCGGTGGTCTCCACCTCCGCCAGCGCGGCCATCTGGGTGGCGAAGCTCTCGCTCAGCCACATCCCGTCCCACCACTCGTGGGTCACCAGGTCGCCGAACCACATGTGCGCCAGCTCGTGCAGGATGACCCCGGCCCTCGCCTGCCGCTGGGACCGACTGCTCTCCCGGCGTTGCACGTACTGCTCGCCGAAGGTCACGGCGGCGACGTTCTCCATCCCCCCGACCGTGGCTTCCGGCACGAGGATCTGGTCGTACTTCTCGAACGGATAGGGGACGCCGAAATAGTGACGGTAGAAGTCGAGCCCCCGCCGCGTGATCTCGAACCACTCGTCGACGGCGACGAAATCGGCGAGCGACCGGCGCGCCAGGAGCCGCAGCGGCAGGTCGCCCGCGTCCGCCCGCCATACCCGGTAGGGACCGGCGTGCAGGGAAAACATGTAGGTCGCGATCTTGGGCGTCCGGGCGAACGTCCACAGCACCGCGCCGTCTCCGTCCCCGTCCGCGTGGGAAGCCGCGGTCCCCGGCGCCGCGGAGACCACCGTCCAGCCCTCCGGAGCGCGGACGCGCAGCGAGAACGGGGCCTTGAGATTGGGCTGATCGAACGACGGAAAGACGTGGTTCGCAGAGTCGGGCCAGAGGTACGAATAGAGATAGGTCCGCCCGTCTTCGGGGTCGACGAACCGGTAGAGACCGGTGCCGTCGTGAGAGAACGGATGGGTGTAGGCGACCCGGATCTCGGTCGCCCCGGGCCGAAGGTCCTCGGCCGGGATCGTGAGGAAGTGGCCGTTCGACTCCGCCTCGACCGCGGCGCCGTCGACCACGACGGAGTCCACGGTACCGCCGGTGAAATCGACCCGCAGGTCGGCGGGCGGCCCGGCTAGGTCGAACCGGAGCGTCGCCTCCCCGGAAAACTGATCGGGACTGGACGTCAGGTCGACGAAGAGATCGTAGGAGAGATTGGCGATCCTCGCCTTGCGCCGGTCGGCCGTGGCGCGGTCCAGCGCACCGGTGGCCTGCCGCGCCGTGACCGTGCCGGTGGTGGCGTCCGGGCGCGGCTCCGGCACCGGTCGGCAGGCCGCAACCGGGAGCAGCAACATGAGAGCCGCGACCCGGACGGCAACGTTCGCGCTTCGAATGGACATGCCTCAACTGGCGATGATACGGCAACGGGGCGACGAGCCCCGGCGAGCTGACTCGCGCCGTTGCCTTTTCACCGGAAGCCGAAGAGCGGTGGGAAGGCGATCACCACGCACCAGGCCCAGGCGAAGTAGACCGGCAGGTAGGTCGTCTGCCAGCGCTCGAGGGCGGCGAACGGCGAGCGGCCGCGGAGGAACCGTGCATAGAGCCAGGCCGAACCGATCAGGTTGCCGAGCAGGACGACGTTCTCGCCCAGGGCGGCCACCTTGTTGGCGCTGAAGCCGAACTCCGAGATGCGCCCGACGATGGCCGCGAGGGCGAAGGCGTCGACCACGAGCGCCGCCAGCACCAGCAGGAGCTGGAGGGCGTCGAAGGCCCCCGGCGGGGCCTCCGGGTCGCGCGCCGACACGGCGTAGAGCACCAGCCCGACCACCACGGCCAGGAGGAGGTCGAAGCCGATCAGGACGTCGCGGTCGACGCCGATGCCGGTCCGCGTCCAGGCCATGGTCCCCAGGAACGCCAGCAGCACCAGGGTGAACAGCGGAGTGAAGAGGCGCGTCAGCACCGGCGCCATGTTCTCGATCACGCTCTGCTTGGCCTCGACCAGCCAGGCGCCGATGACGACCGCACCCAGGGCGCCGCACGGCACGATCCAGCGGGAGACGAGCCACTCCACGTCCAGGCCGATGGCCCGGAACATCTGGACGGTGAAGGCGGTGAGCACGCCGCCACCCAGGGCGATCAGGGAGTAGTAGATGAACAGCTCGCCCGAGAAGCGCACGAAGTCCATCCGCCGCGCCCGGTCGCGCCAGCGGCCGGCGACGTAGGCGAGGCCGACCGCCAGCCAGAGGGCGATCGGCAGGTGGGTCGCCGTGAGAGCCAGGGTGTGCTTGGGGTCCCGGACCGGGTAGACGTTGGCGAGGAGGATCCCGGCGGCGAACAGGAGCACGAGGGGCAGCCAGGTGGAAACGGAGCCGCGCCGTCCCTCCTCCAGCTCCCCGACACCACTTGCCCAGACGTGGCGCTTCCAGACCAGGTAGGCGGCCAAGAACGGGAAGACGAAGAGGGAGACGTTGCGGGCGTAGAACGCCCCCACCTCCGACCCTCCGGCGGAGAGATGGAGGCCGAAGAGCTCCGGCACCTTGAGCGTGACCGCGGCCAGGGTCGCGAGAACCACGACGACGAACCCCTCCGTCCTCGCCCGGGAGGAAGCGACCTCGTCCTCGCCGCCTGCGCCGCCCGGAGCGATCACGAGCTGCTTCCACAGGCGCTCGGAGTGCTCGCGGGCGAACTCGCGCGAGACCGCGTCCAGGCTGCCCAGGCGCTTGACCGCCACCAGAAAGGCCTCGTCCTCGGCCAGGCCAGCCTCGGTAAGACCCTCGATCTGGGACCGGAGGTGATCTTCCAACTCGGCGACGTCCGAGGATCGGACGGCCGGATGACGGCGCAGGTAATCGCGCCAGAGACCGATCTGCGGTTCGAGCGGTCGATCGGAGCTCACGTCGTCCTCCAGGCGATCCCGAGCGAGGGTACGGGCTCGGCCCCGGGTCGCAGTCGTAGGGTGGATCGTTCGAGCGCGTCCTTCCAGATGCCGCGCAGCGTGGCGTCGACCACCTGCCACTGCTGGCGCTGCTCCTCGAGCTGGGCCTGCCCCTCCTCGGTGAGCCGGTAGTAGCGGCGGCGGCGGCCGGTGTCCGACTTCCCCCAGCGCGCCTCGACATAGCCGAGGCGTTCGAGACGGTGGAGCACCGGATAGAGCATGCCGTCGGTCCACTCCATCTCGCCGCCCGAGAGCTCGGCCACCCGTTTCAAGATGGCGTAGCCGTAGCTGTCCCCCTCGGCGAGGATCGCCAGCACGAGGGGCGTGGCGGACGCGGCGACCAGATCCTTGCCGATGTCCATCGCCCTACTCCGGAAGCGCCACTACCCTGAAAGTTACCCTGGAAGTCCAATGCATAGCTGTACGATACATTGAACTGCTATGTATGTCAAGAGGGCTCCAGGATCACCCCTCGTCCAAAGGGAGGCCACCCCCGAGACCCCCCGCCCCTAAATTGACGAACATTCGAAGGTTTGGTAATATAAATATTTGGAATCCTCCGTCGCCATCGCGGCGATCCGACCGATCGACCGGTGACCTCCCCCGCGAGGACGCCAGACGGGAGTGACCCTGCCATGCAACCAGCCGCTGCCGTATCGCCGCTCGCCCGCTTCATTCTCGGATTCTCGATCCTCGCTGCCATCCCCGGCACCGCATGGGCTCAAGGGACTTTCTTCGTCGTGGACGGTTCCGCGGGCGTGAACACGAGCACACCTCAGGCGACGCTCCAGGTCCAAGAGTCGGACTCCCAGAAGCACAACCGGGTCCTTCTCCGCCTCACCGGCAGCTCCTTCGCTCCCCAGGCGGAATACGAGGACGGCTCGACGGGGGTCATCTGGCGCTTCGGGATGAACCCCAACAACGACTTCGTCATCAACGACACCGCCGACCTGGGAACCGCCGAGATGCGCATTTCCGTGAACGGGGAGGTCTACGTCAACGGCACCCAGGTCCATCCGGACTACGTGTTCTCGCCGGACTACGCGCTGCGCCCGGTGGAAGATCTGGCCGCCTACGTCCGGGAGAACGAGCATCTGCCGGGGGTCCTCACCTCCGCGGAGCGCGAGCACAACGGCGGGATCGACCTGGCCAGCTTCCCCCTGCAGCTCCTGGAGAAGATCGAGGAGCTCACTCTCTACACCATCGACCAGCAGAAGCTGATCCACGAGCTACAAACTAAGAACGAAGCACTGACCCGCGAGCTGCGGAGCTCGAACGAAGAGCTGGCCGCACGGATCGCGGCATTGGAGCGGGCACAGGACGAGCGGTAAGAGGACCGGGCCGGCACCAGGGTCCTCGGCTCACACCAACCGGAAGGGGAGTGGCACGATGACGAACGCGTTGCGTCTCTTGGGCTGGATCGCGATTCTCCTGGTCTCTCCGGGCGCCTTCGCTCAGCCGGTCCCCGGCGTGCCGTGTGGCCCCGAGGTGGTGAACGGCACGACCTACCACTTCGAAAACGAAACCGGCGACGCGATCCCGGCGAGCTATTGCTTCGCCACGGGATTCCGGTGCGAGCCACCAGAGCACAACGGCGGTCCCTCCTACCAGCTCCTCGATCCCAACTGCGATCCGACGGGCAGCACCCCCTGCAAGATCCAGGTGCGGGTGCCGCTCAAGTTTCCGGGCAACCAGGACAACATCGACGAGGGTCTGCACGCGATGGAGGTGCGGTGGTTCACCCAGGAGACCCCGCCCAACTGCTCGGACCCGGTCCAGTGCGGCCAGGTCTCCACGTGCGGCAAGGCGTTCACCGGCCTGCCCACCATCAACACCGACCGGGCCACGTTCACGGCGACCCGCAGCATGACGTGCAACGACATCCTCAACGGCTCGGTGCCCCTGTCGTTGACGGCTTGGTCGTGCATCACCTCGAGCAGTTGCCGGAAGCGCCTGGACGTCCCCGGCCTGAACCTGGACGGAACCAACGCGGCCAAACAGGTCGGGTGCCCGATCCCGCCGCAGGTTTGCAACGGCGACCCGGTGGCCTCGTGCCGGGTCTGCCTGCTCGGTGGCATGGGCGTGGGCGGCGGCGGCGCGGGAGCCGGCGGTTCAGGCAGCGGCGGCGCGGGCGGCCCGGCGACGGGCAACGGGGCCTACCTCTACTACGCCGCCGGCGGTGCCGGATTTGCCGGCGTGCCCGGCGCGGCCACCTGGACCACGACTCTGGGGCGCGGCTGGAGCCACGACTATGCGCTCCGCGTGGTGTCCCAGACTACGGACGACTCCCGGGTCGCGCTGATCACCCGCTACGCCACCTTCCGGATCTTCTGGGACGACGACCTGGACGGCACCTACGACCGGGCCGCCCCATCGAACGAGTACCGGACGCTGACCCGTACCGCGGGCGGCTGGGAGCTTGCAGAGTTGGACGGCACGGTGCACGCTTTCGATGCCAGCGGCCTGTGGCTGTCGACCACCGACCGCAACGGGAACCCCAAGACGGCCGTTTACTCGGGCGGCGTGCTCTCGGCGGTGCAGTTTGCCGACGGCAGACACGAAGACTTCACCTACTACCCGACCGGTGATCCTGCCGAAGGCAAGCTGGCCACGATCACCCAGGTGGGCGTGGACCTCGTGACCAGCCGGGCGTGGAGCTATTCGTGGACGGGCGACGACCTGACCCGGATCGATCGGCCAGATGGCACGGCCATCGTCTACACCTACGATGATCCGGCGCACCCGGGCTACATGACCCGGATCGAGCTCGAAGGCACCGACGGCACCTCCACGCGGGTCGAACGGGCCTGGGAGTACGACGCCCAGGGCAATGCCGTGGCCTCTTGGCGGGGCGACGTCTCGAAGACCGGCCCGGACGCGGTGGACGTCTGGGAGCTCAGCTTCGACAACCCGGTAGCGCCGACGGTCACGACGGTGACCCCGCCGGTCGGCGATCCCATCACTTATCAGCTCGAGCGTGACACGGTCAGCTCGAGCGTCGAGGTGACCTCCATCTCCGGCGACTGCCCGGTCTGCACCCTGGGCCCGAACACGACCCTCGCCTACGACGACCCGGCCCACCCGCTGCTGCCCACCAGCACCACCGACGGCCGCGGCATCACGACCGCGATGAGCTACGACGGGAACGGCCAGCTCATCAGCCGCACCGAGGCGATGGGCGAGCCCGAGGAGCGAACCACCACCTGGACCTACGACGCCACCCACCCGGGGCTGGTGACCTCGACGGAGCAGCCCTCGGTCGCCGGAGGCGGCGCCTTCCGGACCAGCGAATGGATTCGGGACACCGACGGCAACCCCACCACCCGGCGGATCACCGGCATGGAGGCCGGGAGCGCCTTCAGCTACGACACGGTGAACACCTTCAACACCGCCGGCCAGCCACTGACCGTGGACCCACCCGGCCACGGCACGGACGACGTGACGAGCTTCACCTACGACCCGGCGCGTGGCAACCTGTACGCCGACTCGCGGACCGACCCGCTGGTGGGCTCCACGAGCTTCGCCTACGACCCGTTCAATCGCCGGACCTCGGTCACCGACCCGAACGGCGTCGAGTCCACCACCGCCTACGACCCGCTCGACCGGGTGACCGAGACCCGCCAGGTGGGCGCGAGCCCGCCGACCGACGATC
>Ga0210074_1000096_pt1 | contig 38315 bp, 26 predicted proteins | sample China_Galinas_Co_FD_184860 | JGI IMG/M metagenome (GOLD analysis project Ga0210074, IMG submission 184860) | Wetland microbial communities from San Francisco Bay, California, USA, that impact long-term carbon sequestration -... | ecosystem: Environmental > Aquatic > Marine > Wetlands ... | reverse complement strand
GGCCGGGATCGCGCCGGACTCCGCTTCCCGCCGGCTCCTGAGCAACCGGGCCTGCCGCACCAGGGTGTCGAGCTCCGCTTCGAGCTCCGGAATCCGCTCCGCCGGACCGACCAGGAGCGCCTCGCCGGCGGTCTCCCCCGGGGTTCCGGCAGGGCAGCGCAGCAGGATCTCCGGCACCACCGCCTCGAGCGGCGAGAAGCCTGCCCAGCGTTCCCGGTCCGGGCCCTCGCCGAAGGCGCCCGCCGGGTCGAAGGCGACGGTGAAGAAGGCGCGGAGATCCGCCGACACCACCTCCAGGCGCTCGGCGAAGATCCGCCGCAGGCGCTTGCCCAGGGCGGTGACGGCGGCGGCCGGATCGTCGCCGACCGGAACCACCAGCCGGAGCGCCGCTCCCGCCCCGATCAGCACGTCGTCGCGCTCGGCCGCGGGCGCCTGCCACAGGGCATGGCGGCGCTCGCTCGGCAAGGCCGCGAGCAGGTCCAGCGGGTCGAGCGGCGCGTGGCCTGCCAGACCGCCCAGGGCGGCCAGCCGGATGGTGCGCACGACCAGCCGGTCGGCCGAGGGTGCGGCGGCGTCCGGGGGCGAGACGGCTTGACGCTGGGGGCTGGTCATGGCGTCGACGGAGCGCGTGACGTGGGTTGGGCCAGAAGGCTCGAGCAAAGTTCGGAGGGCTCACGCGGCCGGGTGGGGCTGGCCGCGGGGGTGATTCTATACGGGCAACCTACGGGAGGCGCATGACGCGGTCATGAACGGCCCCGGGACCGGCTCGCACCTGTGCTACGGTTTCGAGCCGTCCGGTCCAACCCGGAGGAGACCCATGACCGCCGAGCCCCCCCGCCGTCGCCGCGACATCCCGCCCGAGGATCGCCTGATCTGCGCCCTCGACGTGCCCGGGGCCGACATGGCCCGCCACATGGTCGAGACTCTCGGCGACGCCGTCCGCTTCTACAAGATGGGGCTCGAGCTGTTCATGGCCGGCGGCTACTTCGAGCTCGTCGACTGGCTGCTCGCGCGTGACAAGAAGGTGTTCGTCGACCTCAAGTTCTTCGACATCCCGGAGACCGTCGCCCGCGCGGTCGGCCGGTTGGACGGCCGGGGCGTGACCTTCGCCACCGTTCACGGCAACCAGCGGATGATCGAGGCGGCCTGCCAGGCCAAGGGAGACCTGGGGATCCTGGCGGTCACCGTGCTGACGAGCCTCGACCAGGGGGACCTGGACGACCTCGGCTTCCGCACCGACGTCCAGAGCCTGGTCCTCTCCCGCGCGCGCCGCGCCCTCGAGGCGGGGTGCGACGGCGTCATCACCTCCGGCCACGAGGCCGCGGCGATCCGCGGCGCGGTAGGCGAGGCGCTCCAGATCGTCATGCCGGGCATCCGGCCGGTGCTCAACGACCGCGAGCCGGCCCGCGACGACCAGAAGCGCACGGTCGACGTGGCGCAGGCGTTCGCACGCGGCGCGGACTATCTGGTCATCGGACGCCCGATCCGGAGCGCGCCCGATCCACGGGCGGCGGCCGAGGCGATCCAGCGCCAGATCGCGGCCTCGGTCGCCTGAGCCGAGCTGGTCAGCGGTCCGGTCCCTCCGAGCCGTTGGCCGCGGGGGAATCCGGCCGTCGCCGGATCGGTTTTAGTTCCTGAGATGGAACGACTTACGGCGGAGCTTCAGGCGGGCAAGGACCGCGACTTCACGGTCTCCGGGCGCTACTGGCACGCGCTCGACGACGGCCGCCTCCAGTGCGACCTCTGCCCCCGGTTCTGCCGCCTCCGCGACGGCCAGCGGGGGCTGTGCTTCGTCCGCGCCCGCCAGGGCGACGAGATGGTGCTCACCACCTACGGCCGGTCGAGCGGCTACTGTGTCGACCCGATCGAGAAGAAGCCGCTCAACCACTTCCTCCCCGGGACGCCGGTACTCTCCTTCGGCACGGCGGGCTGCAACCTCGCCTGCAAGTTCTGCCAGAACTGGGACATCTCGAAGAGCCGGGAGATCCACACCCTGTCGGACCGGGCCGACCCGGAGACCATCGCCGAGGCGGCCGCGGGCCTGGGGTGCCAGAGCGTCGCCTTCACCTACAACGATCCGGTCATCTTCCTGGAGTACGCCGTCGACGTGGCGGCCGCCTGCCGCGCGCGCGGCATCCAGACCGTGGCGGTCACCGCCGGCGAGATCTGCCCCGCGCCGCGCGCCGAATTCTTCGCCGCCATGGACGCGGCCAACGTCGACTTGAAGGCGTTCACCGACCGCTTCTACCGCAAGATCTGTGGCGCGCGTCTGGAGCCGGTGCTCGACACGCTCCGTTTCCTGCGCCACGAGACCGACGTCTGGTTCGAGCTCACGACCCTCGTCATCCCGGGGGAGAACGACTCCCCGGCGGAGCTCGACGAGATGACCCGCTGGGTGGTCGACGAGCTCGGACCGGACGTGCCCATGCACTTCACCGCCTTCCATCCGGACTACAAGATGCGCGACGTGCCGCCGACGCCGCCGGAGACCCTCTCGCGCGCCCGCCGCATCGCCCTGGACAACGGTGTCCGCTACCCCTACACCGGCAACGTCCACGACCCGGCCGGCGGCACCACCTTCTGCCACGGCTGCGGCGCGGCCCTGGTGGTGCGCGACTGGTACGAGATCCTCGACTGGAACCTGACCGGCGACGGCTGCTGCGTGACCTGTGGCACGCCCTGCGCCGGCCGTTTCGCCGGGCCGCCCGGCCGGTGGGGCTCGCGCCGCCTGCCGGTGCGGCTGGCCGAGTGGGCTTCCTGATTCTTCCCTGATTCGCTCTTTACTGTCCCGGTGTGGTGCTTCCGGGACTCCTCAGTTGTGTGCGTGTGCTTCCGGACGTGCGGAAGCACTGATTTTTGATTTCTCATTCTAGGGAGCGAACAATGAACCGATCCATCCACCCACCGGCGGCCCTCCGGTTGCCGGCGAGCGCCGCATTGGTGCTCACCGCCTTCTTCGTCTTCTCGGCCGCGTCGTGGGCCACGGACCCACTACCCGACGCACCGTTCGACCCGCAGAGCTCCTCGGGCTTCATGCCCTGCGAGGACTGCAGCCCGACCGCGCCGGTCGGCGTCCAGCCGGGCCATCCGGGCGGTCCACCGCCCCTGATCGGTCCCAACCTCGAGATCTCCGACCCGCAGAGGCCGGGCACCTATGGGCGGAGCGAAACCGCGCTCGCGGCCGCCGAAAGTGGCCGGGTGGTGGTCGTCGGCTGGAACGACGGTGAAGGCTATTGCGGGCCGCCCTGGTTCGACGAGGACTGCACGGTGCCCTTTCCCGCGGATGCGACCCCGGGCGCGACCGGCTACGCGGTCTCTCTGGACGGCGGCCGCAGCTTCGACGACCGGGGGGCGCCCTTCGTCGGAACGCGGATCGGTTTCGGGCCGGGGCCCGATGGCGCCTCGGTCACCGGCCGCTACGTCACAGCGGGAGATCCGTCGCTCGATTCCGGGGGGCCGGGCGGCCGGCGGTTCTACTTCGCCAACCGGGCGAACTTCGAGGACTTCAAGTTCTTCACCGCCGGCATCTCCGTCCACATGGGCACAGTCAACCGTCATGGGAACCTCGTGCTCGACGACGCCGCGCTGCTCCAGTCGCCCGACTTCCCATACGACATCCTGGACAAGCCGCACGTGGCCACCGACCACCGCCCCTGGAGCGACCTGGTGACCGTGAGCCTGACGAACTTCGCCTTCTTCGGCGGGTACATCGGTGCCGGCCTCGGGCAGATCGAGGCCTACACCTCGGCGGACGCCGGCGCGACCTGGAGCCGGTCGATCATCCAGCCGACCGAGACGATTCAGGCGGGGGTCCAGGGTGTGGTCAATCAGGGGTCCGAGCCGGTGGTCGCCCCGGACGGGACGATCTACGTCGCTTGGCTTCGCGGGTATCTCTCACCGTTCCTGCACCAGGGCGCCATCAACGTCTGGCCCCAGGTCCGGGTCGCACGCTCCGAGGACGGTGGGGCGACCTGGCAGCCGCCGGCGCCCTATCCGGCGGGAACGGTCGACAACCCGGCCGGAACCCTGGTCGCGGGGATCTGCGCCGGCGACGTGTTTCCGCCCACGGGCTTCAACCGGATCCAGTCGAACAGCTGGCCGCGAATCACGGTCGCCCGGAGCGGCCCCCACCGCGGCCGGCTCTACATCGTCTGGCAGGATTGCCGGATCGCCAACGGCGGCATCATGCCGGCACCGCTCGGCCCGGAGGACCAGTTCGGTCTCGACCTTGGGCACCCGGACACCGACATCCTCCTGTCCTACTCCGACGACCGGGCGGCCACCTGGAGCGAGCCGGTCGTCGTGGCGGGAGGCGGCGACGAGCTGCTCCAGTTCTGGCCCACCGTGTCGGTGGGTCCGAGCGGCGTCGTCGACGTGACCTACTCCCAGGCCGTCGAGACCGAAGGCGCCTACTACAAGGGAGACGGGCCCGGCACGTCACTCGTCGACGTCTACTGGAAACGGTCGACCGACGGCGGCGAACATTTCGGAGCCCCCGTGCGGGTGACCGAGGAGACGTCGGACTGGGACGCCACCTACTCGTTCCTGCAGCCGAACTTCGGCGACTACAACGACGCGCTGACCCTCGGCGAGAGCCTTCTGGTCACCTGGGCCGACGGCCGCACCGGCGTACCGGCGGTCGACTTCGCCCGCACAAAGGGCTCGGACCGGAGGTAGACAGAGCGAACCGGCCGGGACGAGCCATGCTCACGGGGTGGCGTCGCGGGCTCGCCTCGCGGCCCCACCCCGGAGCTTGCCGTTCCAGTGCGCCAGATCGTGACACCGCAAGCGAGGAGCGACTGAGACGTACGTCCGTACGTCGCAGGGAGCGACGAGCGAGGACGTCGCGAGATGGCGTGCTGGAGCGGCAAGCTAGCGCTTCATCCGCCAGCCACCCTCCTCCACGGTGAGAATCCACCCCACCAGCTTCCCCGGCTGGATCCGCGGGTCCTTGGTCCAGAACAGCGCCGTGCGGTTGAACCGGCTCGAGGTGTCGCCCGCGGGCAGCGCCGCCAGCTCCTCGCGGATGCGCTCGAAGCGCTCACACCAGCGGCGGCAGTTGTCGAGCCGCAGGTCGACCCAGCCGTTGTCGACCCACTTGGCCATCCCTTCCGGGGTGACCGGCTCGTCGACCGCCGCATGGGGGATCAGCACCTCGGTGCCGCGGATCAGCTCGCCCGACTCGAGTAGCACCGGGATGCCGACCGCCGCCGGCTCGTTGGCCAGCTCCGGCCGGTCGCGCACCAGGCGGTTGACCGCCTCGCAGACCGCCTCGGGGCCGCTGTCGCAGACCCGGTCCGTGGTGTCGAACGCCTCACGCAGGAGGGAGGCTTCGTAGAGCAGCTTCGAGATCCGCGGCGGGCCGAGCATCTCGAACGCCACCGAGCGGGTGCCGTGCTGCTTCTGCAGCTCGATCATCTGCTCGATCGCCGTGTGCCGCAGCCAGCCGGCGCGGTAGGTCGGGCCGAGCACCGCGCCGTCCAGCGCGGCCATCAGGTCGCGGCCGGTGGCGGCGCCCTCGATCTCGAGCACCAGGTAGTGGGCGATCTCCTCCGGTGTCACGAACTCCATCTGCTCGCAGCTCGTCACGGTGGTGAACTCCTCGAGCGCGAAGATGCCGTTCTCGCCGGTGTCGATGTAGGCCGCCTCGAGCGGCTCGTCGAGCTGGTGCGCCGCGTCCGGATCGTGACTGCTGAAGGTCCCGCCGAGCGGCCGAGGCGAGGCGTCCACCTTCAGGATCGTGCGCCCCTTCCGGCGCACGGGTCCGTGGCCGACCTTCTTCCAGGCGATCGCCGCCGCCGGCTTGATCTCCTTGGTGATCGGCGCGCCCGGGGTCCGTGCCATGAGGAACAGCAGCATCGTCTGGGCGCCGGCCATGGCGCTCTTCGACAGCAGCACGCGGCTCGGCCGCTCCTCGGAGTGGGTGTACGGGATGTTGAGGCCGAGGCCACCGGTGCCGGTGGTGCCGACCTTGACGTAGACCTTGGTCTCCGCCGCCTTCATCCCTTCGTAGAGCACCTGGATGTGGCGGATCAGGCGCGGCACGTAGACCGCTTCGAGCAGGTTCTCCACCGCCTCGCGATCGACGTCACCGTCGTTCTCCACCAGCTCCCGGTAGACGCGCTGGGCCTGGTGGTAGATGTCTTTGTAGGCGATGGCGGTGGAGGTGTTGACGCAGTCCACCACCACCTCGGGCTTCGACCGGACCAGCGCGTCGTAGAGCATGAAGGAGGCGAAGTCCTCCTTGCCGAGCTGGCCGATCTGGGCGTCGATCTCGTCCAACCGGGACGTCGTCTCCTTGCGGGCGAAAATGTTGCCCTCGGACGTGGTGATCTTCGCGTTCGGCCACTCGGCGGCCAGCTCGCTCCTGGCTTCTTCTGCCTCGTCCAGGCGCAGGGCGTGGATCTGGATCTCCCGGGGATCGCGCTTGAGGATCTCCCGGCAGACGGCCAGGCCCACCAGGCCGGAGCCGCCCAAGACGAGGACTTTACGATCTTCGATATTCACACTGGACCTCCGAATGGGGTCGGAACTTGGAATCGGAAACGTGGAGGGCACGGCCCGGAGGCCGCTGGGCTGATCATACCGTTTCAGCGACTCCCGTGGGCACCGTCCGCGCGCTTCGTCCATCCGGGGTAAAGTGACAGGTCGCCGTCGACAACCAGGTCACGCACCGCAGGAGGTGAGCCCATGCGCCCTGAGCCAGATCCCATCCGCCGCTCGTTTCACCGGTTCCACCAGCTCCACTGGCTGGGGACCGGGCCGCGGCACCGCACGCTGCTGGCCGCCGTCCTCCTGGTGGCGGTCCTGGCCGTGGTGGCGCAGCCGGCCGTCGCGGCCGGGGCCTTCGATCAGCAGATCGAGCAGTCGGTCGCCGCGGTCGCGCCGGAGATGATCCAGATCCGCCACCGGATCCACCAGAACCCGGAGCTGGGCAACCGGGAGACCGAGACCGCGGCCCTCGTCGCCGAGCGCCTGCGCGCCCTCGGCCTGAAGGTAGAGACCGGGGTCGCCAAGACCGGCGTGGTGGGCCTGCTCGAGGGCGGCCGCCCCGGCCCGACCGTGGCGGTGCGGGCGGACATGGACGCGTTGCCGGTGACCGAGCAGACCGACCTGCCGTTCGCCTCGACCAAGAAGACCGAGTACCTGGGCCAGGAGGTCGGGGTCGCTCACGCCTGTGGCCACGACGTCCACACCTCCATCGCCCTGGGTGTCGCCACCGTGCTCGCCGGGCTGCGGGACCAGCTCCCCGGCAAGGTCGTCTTCCTGTTCCAGCCGGCAGAGGAAGGGCCGCCGCCGGGCGAGGAGGGCGGCGCCAAGCTGATGCTCGACGAGGGCGTGTTCGACCGCTACAAGCCGGACGTGGTCTTCGGGCTCCACTCCTTCCCCGACCTCCAGGTGGGCCAGGTCGGCGTCAACCCCGGTCCGACCATGGCCTCGGTCGACCACTTCGTCGCCGAGATCATCGGCAAGCAGGCCCACGGGGCGTACCCGTCGCTGTCGATCGACCCGGTGGTGATGGCGGCCCAGGCGGTGACCGCGCTCCAGACCATCCGCTCGCGCAACCTGCCGGCGCTCGAGCCGAGCGTCGTCACCGTCGGCATCATCCGCGGCGGCGAGCGGTTCAACATCATCCCCGGCAAGGTCCGCTTGGAGGGGACGGTGCGCACCTACAGCCAGGAGACCCAGGCGACGATCAAGCGCCGGATGGGGGAGATCCTGGACGGCATCACCCGCGCCGGCGGCGGCAAGTACACCCTCGACTACCAGAACAACGCGCCGCCGACGATCAACGATCCGGCGCTGACCGCTCGCGCGCGGGCGACGTTCGAGCGCATCCTCGGTGCCGACAACGTGGTGACGCCGAAGCCGTCCATGGCGGGCGAGGACTTCGCCTTCTTCGCCAACGCGGTGCCCGGGGTCTACTTCCGCCTCGGGGTGGTCGCTCCCGGGACGACGAGCGGCGCGCTCCACACGCCGACCTTCCGCGCCGACGACAGCGCGATCGCGGTCGGCATGCGGGCGATGGCGACCCTGGTGGCGGACACCCTGACCCAGGGAGTCTGACGCCGCGCCCTGACTTCGGCAGGATGGCCGAGTACAATCGGCCCTTTCCGACGGCCCCCCTGGCTACCGACGACGAACCGACCCTGCGAGAGATCAAGATGGAGAATCAAGGACCCCACGTCAGTCGACACGGACTGGAGACGATCGGCATCCCCGCCGCCGGCACGGTGTTCTGGAACCTGGCGCCGGCGCGTCTCTACGAGCAGGCGCTCGCGCGGGGCGAGGCGCAGCTGGCCCAGGCCGGTCCGCTGGTCGCCGAGACCGGGGCGCACACCGGCCGCTCGCCCCGGGACAAGTTCACCGTCAAGGAACCGGGAACCGAGGGCGACATCTGGTGGGGCGAGGTCAACCGGCCGCTTCAGCCGGAGCAGTTCGACGGCCTGTTCGACAAGGCCCGCGCGTTCGCTGCGAACAGGGATCTGTTCGTCTTCGACGGCTACGCAGGCGCCCATCCGGAGCACCGCCTGCGGGTGCGCATCGTCACCCAGTACGCCTGGCACAGCCTGTTCGCCCGCAACATGTTCGTGCGCGAGTACGACGGTGCCGTGCTGCGGGACTTCGAGCCGGAGTTCACGGTCATCGACCTGCCGGGGCTCCAGGCCGACCCGGAGACCGACGGCACCCAGTCCGGCACCTTCATCGCGCTCCACCTGAGCGCCCGGACGGTGCTCATCGGCGGCACCGAGTACGCCGGCGAGATCAAGAAGAGCATCTTCAGCGTGATGAACTACATGCTGCCCAGGCAGGGCATCCTGTCGATGCACTGCAGCGCCAACTACGGCACCGACCGCGACGACGCGGCGCTCTTCTTCGGCCTCTCCGGCACCGGCAAGACGACGCTCTCCGCCGACCCGGAGCGCACCCTGATCGGCGACGACGAGCACGGCTGGGGTGACGACGGCGTGTTCAACATCGAGGGTGGGTGCTACGCCAAGGTGATCCGGCTGGACCCGGACAATGAGCCCCAGATCTTCGCCACCACCCGGCGCTTCGGCACCATCCTGGAGAACGTGGTCTACGACTCCCAGACCCGGGTGCTCGACCTGGACGACGAGACCAAGACCGAGAACACCCGCGCCTCCTACCCGATCGACCAGCTCGACACGGTCGACCTCACCGGCCGCTGCGGCCATCCGAAGAACGTGATCTTCCTGGCCGCCGACGCCTTCGGCGTGCTACCGCCGATCTCCCGGCTCAGCCCGGAGCAGGCGATGTACCATTTCCTCTCCGGCTACACCGCCAAGGTTGCCGGCACCGAGCGCGGCATCACCGAGCCGAAGGCCACCTTCAGCGCCTGCTTCGGCGCCCCCTTCCTGCCGCTCCATCCGGGCGTCTACGCGGAGATGCTCGGCCGCCGCCTGGAGCAGCACGACGCCAAGGTCTGGCTGGTCAACACCGGCTGGACCGGCGGCCCCTACGGCACCGGCCACCGGATCGCCCTCGGTTACACCCGGCGCATGGTGCACGCCGCCCTGTCCGGCGAGCTCGACGGCGTCGAGACCCGGACGGACCCGATCTTCGGTCTCGCCGTGCCGGTGCGGATCGATGGCGTGCCGGAACCGCTGCTGACGCCGAAGAAGACCTGGGACGACCAGGCAGCGTTCGAACGCCAGGCGGCGAAGCTCGCCACCATGTTCCGCGAGAACTTCGCCAAGTACGCGGACGGGGTCTCGGAAGCGGTCAGGAACGTCGGCCCGAAGTAGGCAGCCTGTCAGGGCCGCCACGAGAGGGCGGCCCAGAAGCGCACGTCGCCCTCGTCCGGCCCGCTGAGGAGATAGGCCGCGCCGGCGTCGATCTCCGCCGCCGGCAGGCCGAGCAGTGGCAGCGGACCGAGCCGCTTCGAGAGCTCCACCCCGGCCAGCTCCAGCCAGGCACCCTTCCGCGTGCCGTCGTCCGCCCTGTAGCGCGTCCAGACGAGCCGCGCGCTCTCCGGCAGCGGCCCGGGCAACAGACCCCCGGTGAGCTCGATCCTCTGGGTCTCGACCGCGGAGCCGACCAGCGCTCCCGCGCCCAGGGCCGGAGCGATCACGCGGGCGCCGTCGGCAAGCTCGGGCAGGACGCTCCGGCGGACGCCGCCGACCTGGTAGAGGTCGAAGGCGTGGCGCAGGTCGCTCGACCCGCGCCGGCTCCAGGCGACTCGCAGGCCCTGGCCGTCGCGGAAGAGCCCGGCGGTGAGGCCCGTCCGGGTGCGGCGCCAGCCGTCGCCGCCGGTCTCCCCCTGTTCGAGCCGCCCGTCGAGGCCGACGAGCCCCTGCCAGCGACCCCGCGACGGGGTCAGGAAGAGCCCGCCGCCGAGGCGCGCGCTACCGGTTCCGAGGGTCGCGCGCCCGGGCTGCGACCCGAGCGGAGAAAGGCCGCCGTCTTCGGACCCTCCGGGTGTGGCCGGACCGGTGACCTGGCCGGCGGCCAGCCCCAGGCTCAGGCGGAGGGTGAGGGGCGCGTAGCGCCGCTGCCAGAGCTCCTCCACCGCGACCCCGCGCCGGGTGACGTCGAGGGCGCCGCCCGCCGCGGCGGGCGCCAGGGTGCCGGCCCTGCCCGGCTGCTCCGCGGGCGCGGGCTCGGCGGTGAAGAGCTGGACGGAGGTGGTGAACGGCGGCGCGCGGAAGCTCGCGCCGAGGACGGCCCCGGACGCTTCGCCGCCGGAGGCGACGGCACCGAGCGCCAGCCAGCTCAGCCGGCCGACCGGGTCGGTGCCGGCGAGGCCGGCCTCGAAGGCCGCGCCGGCGGGAGAGAGGGCGAAGCCGGCCACCGGCGTCTTCGAGCGGGGTCCGAAGCGGTAGGGCACAGACGGCGGCAGGGCTTCGGCGGCCTCTCCGCTCGGCGTGGGCCCGGGGCCGGCCGCTGGGCCGGAGTCGTGGCTTCGGAGCCGATCCGTGGCCGCATTCCGCGGGTGCGCGGTTTCGGGGGATTCCTCCGGAGCTGGCCACGCTCCGGCCTCCTCGGCGATCTGCTCGCTGTCCGCCGCGTGGGGCGGGAGGTCGAGCCGCCGCACGTCGAGCCCGCCCGCCTCGAGACTGAGGAAGAAGAGGTGGTCGCCGTCCGGCCCTGCCGGCCCGGATGGGACGGGCGCCGGGGCGAGCGCCGCCCCCACGGTGCGGGTGAGCCGCCGCGCCCGCGGCCGGTCCGCGCCCGGCCCCCTCGCGTGGTCGGATCCGCGATCGTCCCCGCCGCCGACTGCGAAGGCGAACAGGTCGACCGATCCTCCGTCGCCCACCGCCGCGTACAGGGTCTTCCCGTCCGTCCCCCAGGCCGGGTCGGCGACCAGGTCTCCGGGCGTTGGAACGACCGTCAGCTCGCGCAGGCCGGCCGCGTTCCCGTCACCGCCGGACCCACCGGCCGTGCGCGGACCCTGGAGGGCGAAGAGGACCAGCTCCCAGCGCCCCTCCCGGTTGCGGACCGCGGCCAGCCGCCGCCCGTCCGGGGAGATCCGGGGCGTCGCCCAGACGGACGTGACCGAAGGCTCGGTGAGCGGCGTCACCGCGCCGGAGCCCAGGTCGACCCGAACGAGCTGGGACTGGCCGTACCGGATACGCACCGCCACCGCCCAGCCGGGCGCCTCTCCGGCCTCTCCTCCGTCTGGCTCACCGGTTCCACCGATCCCACCGAGCGGGGGCGCCGGGTCGGGGGACCGCAGGTCCGCCTGGTGGGTGATCCGCTCTGAGGAGCCTGCGCCCGGCGTCCAGCGGAAGAGGTCGAAGCGCTGGCGCCCGGCGGCGTCCGGCCCGGAGGCCACGTAGAGCAGCGAGCGGCCGTCGGCGCTCCAGCGGGGCTCGGTCGGTGCCCGGCCGTCGCGGGTCGCCAGCACCGCCATCGGCTTCCGCGGCTGGGCCTCGGGCGCCACCGCGGGCACGTCCTCCGGGTCGCGGGCCAGGAGCTTCCGGTTCGCCGCGGCGCGCTCGGCCGCCGCCTCCGGATCGTCCGTGGTGGCGAAGACCGCCAGCCGCGGCGGCACGTCCCGGTCCCGGAGCACCACCGCCAGGCGCGCGCCGTCCGGGGAGACGGCCGGCGCCCCTGTACGCCCCGTGCGCGGGAGCCACAGAGCACCGTCTTCGCCGCGGTGCTCGCTCTGCTCCGCCACCGTCCTCCTCGGGAGCTCGGTCCCCGGGTTGCTGGCGGTTTCCTGCTCCGGTGGGGGGGCCGACCGGCGGATCGAGCGGCGGGTGGACACCGCCCGACCGGTGAGCTCGGCGGTGAAGCGGCCGTAGAGCTCCGCCGGGCCGGCGCCGTAGACGCCGCGGAACGCGTCGTCGAACGAGCGGCTCCGGCGGGCGGTCATGCGCGCCCAGAGGTGGCGCAGGCTCTCCGGGCCGCCCTGTTCCTCCAGCCAGGTCAGGTAGGTCGAGCCCACCAGGTAGGCCATGGAGCGGCCGAGCCAGGTGTGGTCGTCCCCGCCGAGGGTGCCGTAGCTCGGCAGGGAGCCGGCCAGCGCCCGTTGCCGGAGCACCGCCGCCACCAGGTCGCTGTGGGGCCGGCCGGTGCCGGTCAGCCGCCCTTCGAGGAGGGTGGCATAGCCCTCGGTGACCCACCGCGGAGCGTGCCACCCCAACGGTCCGAAGCCGCCCAGCGGCAGCAGGCGCACCGCCAGCCGCCGCCAGCGGTTGCGCGACGGGCGCAGGAGGTGGACCAGGTGGGCCTCCTCGTGGGTCGCGACCAGCTCGCCCCAGTCCCGGTACGTTCCCAGGATCGAGGTCGGCTCGGGCGGCGTCGTCCAGAGCACCATGCGCGGGGAGCCCAGGAGCGCCCAGGCGGAGCCGTTGGGCCGGGAGAGCGGGTCCTCGACGACGACGTCGATCGTCTGCTCCGGCCGGTAGCCGATCTCCTCTTCCAGGCGGGCGCGGATCGCCACCAGGCGCGCCGCGGTCTGCCGCGTCCAGGCCTCCGCCGCCGCCGGATAGTGGACCCGGAAGGCACCGTCGCCGACCGCCAGGGTGCGCCAGGAATCGTCCGCCGGCCGGGCCCATGCCGGCGACGGCGAGACGGCGAGGATCGCGGCGCTGGCGGTTGCGACGGCGAGGGTCGTCACCCGGCGGATAAATCGATCGCGGAGCATCGGGATCGATTGTAGGCGCCCGCGCGCTCCTGCCGCGCCCTGCTGCCGGGGCGCCGATCCTGTATCGTTGCCGTTCGAAGCTCCAGCCCGGCGGGTCCACCCGGCCCGCGCAGACTCCTGGCCCGTTCTGCGATCACCCCGTCCCGTCCTCATGTCCACCCGGCCCGAGCCCGCTCCCCGCGCCGACCGCACCGGCGTCCCCGGAGGCAACGGCGTCAAGCTCCAGGGCAGCCGCCTGAGCATCTGGCTGCGCCGCCTGTTCGGGCTGGTCATCCTGGCGTTCGCGATCTATCTCGTCCATCGCCTGGTCTCGGCGGTCGGCTGGGAGGAGGTGCGGGAGCGCCTGGGCGAGGCCAGCCTGCCGGCGGTCGCCGTCGCCGCGGTGCTGCTGGCTCTCCAGCTCGCCCTCTGGTCCTTCCGCCAGTGGATCGGCATGCGGCGGATCATCAGCACACCCCCGGCGTGGGCGGTCTTCCTGTCGCTGGTCTCGACCGCGGCGGCCAACTACATGATCCCGTTCGCCCGCCTGGTCGGCGGGCTGCTCCGCGCCCGCTACCTCTCCCGCGCGAGCCGGCCGCGGTCGCCGAAACGGGTCTACTACGGCACCGTCCTGTTCGACCAGACCGCCCACCTCGCGGTCATGGGCGGCTTCACCCTGGTCGGGCTCGTGATCGGCGCGGCACTCCTCGACCGGCCGGCCGTTGGGGTCGGCGTCGCCCTGGCCCTGGCGCTCGGCGCGGTCGGCGTCGTCGCCTGGGTTCGTCACCGTGCCGGTGGCGACGGTGGGGTGGGGGCCTCGTTCATCCGCTTCCTGGAGCGCCGGGCCGAACGCAAGAAGGGGGTTGCCGGGAGCTTCTTCGCCGGCAGCGAGACGGCGGCCAAGATCTACTTCCGGCTGCTGGTGAGCGGCTGGCTCTGGCGCCGTTCGATCGTCATCGGTCTGGGGGTCTTCGGCGCCGTCGTGGCGGCCCAGTGGACCGTGTTCTACGCCCTCGGCGACCCGGTCGATCCGCTGCTCGTCGTCACCACCCTGGCCATCGGGATGACCGCCGGCGTGCTGCTCGGCACCCCCGGCGGGTTGGGCACCACCGAGGCGACGATGATCGCGCTCTACGGTGCTCTCGGGGTGGACCCGGTCGGCGCGGCGAGCGCCGTCCTGCTCTTCCGGGGGCTCCAGTTCGCCGTCGTGCTCGGCCTCGGGCTGCCCGGCATGTTGGTGCTCGAGCTGTACGGCATGGCCAACCGCCGGCACGAGGACCCCGGCCAGGGTCCTGGTCCCGACCCGGGTCAGGGTCCGCCGCCGCGGGAGGTGACGGAGGAGACGGCCGAAGAGGTGAAAGTCACCGGGTGAGCCTGGGAAGGAACCGACAATGAAGCCCGCGATCGACGTCCAGAGCCTGCGCCGGCAGATGCCGGTCACCGACGAGCTGGCCTACCTCAACCACGCGGCGATCGGACCGCTGTCGGCGGGCGCGGCCGAGCGCATGGCCGCCCTCGCCCGGACGGTGGAGGTCACCGGCGACCGGCGGTGGCCCGAGCGGGACGAGGGCAACGAGGCGGTACGCCGCCAGGCGGCCCGTCTGCTCGGCGCCCGCCACCCCCACGAGGTGGCGTTCACCGGCAACACCTCCGAGGCGCTGTCGGCCCTGGCCTGGGGGCTCGACTGGCGGGATGGGGACTCCATCGTCGGTCCGGCACCCGAGTTCCCGTCGAACGTCTACCCGTGGATGTCGCTGGCGCCCCTCGGCGTCGCGTACCGCCCGGTGCCGGAGCGGGACGGCCGGGTCCGCGCCGAGGACCTGCTCGCGGCAGTGGACGAGCGGACCCGCCTGGTGGCGGTCTCCTGGGTCCAGTACGCGAGCGGCTACCGCATCGACCTCGAGCGGCTCGCCGCCGGCTGCCGGGAGCGGGGGATCCTGCTGGTCGTCGACGCCATCCAGGGGGTCGGCGCGCTGGCGCTCGATGCCGCCGGGCTCGGCGTCGACGCCGTCGCCCTGGCGTCCCACAAGTGGCTGCTCGGCCCTGAGGGCGTGGGCCTGCTCTACGTCGCCGACCGCGTGGTGGAGCGGTTCCGCTCGACCCGGCAGGGCTGGCGGTCGGTGGCGGGGAAGCTCGATTGGGGGGAGATCGACCCGACGCCGGCCGAAGGCGCTCTGCGCTTCGAGGCGGGCACGCTGAACGCCTACGGCATCCACGCCCTGGGCGCCAGTCTCGAGCTGCTGCTCGGGGCCGGCATGGACGGGGTGGAGGAGCGCGTGCTGGCCCTGGCCGACCGCGCCGCGGCCGGTCTCGAGCGCCTCGGCTTCACGCTCGCCGGAGAGCGGGGAGCCCTGACGCGGGGCGAGCGCTCCGGCATCGTCGCCGGCGCCCACCCGGAGCGGTCGGCGGAAGAGCTCTCCGACGCCCTGGCCGAGCGCGGCATCATCACCTCCTACCGCGCCGGCCGCCTGCGCCTCTCGCCCCACGTCTACAACACCGAAGACGAGATCGACCAGACGCTCGACGCTCTCGCGTCGATGCTCTGAGCCGACGAGGAGGCGAGCAGCCGCGCCCGACCGCGGTACGGGTCCGACGCCCGCTGCGGACCGCGCGGGCCGTGCGGTAGACTGCTCCGCGATCCCCTGATCTGGTTTCGTTCCACCCGTCCGCGGAGGTCCGCCCATGCGTTCGAGAGTCCGCCTGCGCCCGATCCTCTCCTCGCTCCTCGTCTCCGCCGCGCTGATCGTCGCCATCGCCTGGACCACCACCCGCAGCGCGGAGCCGGCCGCCCATCCGGAGGCCGCCGCCGTCACGGCGCTCGTCGGCGGCCGCCTGATCGACGGCTTCGGCGGCCCGCCGGTCCAGGACAGTGTCGTCCTGGTCGAAGGCGACCGGATCACCGCCGTCGGGCGCCAGGGTGAGATCGCGATCCCCGACGGCGCCGCGGTGATCTCCACCGAGGGGATGGACGTCCTCCCCGGCCTCTGGGACGCCCACGTCCACACGATGATCGTCGGCCACTCGGACTACGCCCACTGGGACGCCACCTACCCGGACCGCCTGCGCGACGAGATCATGCCGGCCTCCGCCGAGCAGCTCCTGATGGCCGGCGTCACCAGCGCGCGGGACCTGGGCGCGCCGCTCGACGACATCCTCGCCGTACGCGATGCGATCAACGCCGGGGCGATCCCGGGACCGACCCTGTACGTCTCCGGTCCGTTCATCCAGCACGCGCCCTACCCGGGGACCGAGGCGTTCCGCTGGGGCGTCGACGGGCCGGAAGACGCTCGCGCCAAGGTGCGCCGCCTGGCCGAGGCCGGGGTCGACCTGGTCAAGCTGATCGACCAGGACCAGATGACCATGGACGAGGTCCACGCGGTGGTCGACGAGGCCCACCGCAACGACCTGCCGGTGGTCGCCCACGCCCACCGGGCGGAGGAGATCCGCCGCGGCATCGCCGCCGGCGTCGACTGCTTCGAGCACACCGGGCTGGGCACCGCGCCGGAGTACCCGCAGGACGTCTACGACCTGATCAAGGGCCGGGCGAACAGCCTCTACTGGACGCCGACCGTCGCGCCGCTGCTGCTCTACGAAGAGACCCGGGACAACCCGGAGCGTCTCGACGACCCGCGCTGGAAGCGGGGCCTGCCGGCCGACGTCGTGGCCGACGTCGAGCAGTCCCTGGTGCACTGGGACCGCCTGAGCTACTACCAGCTCATCCCCCAGAGGAGCCCGACCGTGGCGCACAAGTTCCAGCAGCTCCGGGACGCCGGCGTGGTACTGCTCGTCGGCACCGACAGCGGCGTGCCCGGCGTGTTCCACTCGGACTCGACCTGGCGCGAGCTCGACGCCTGGGTCGAGCGCTTCGGCGTCCCCGCCATGGACGCCATCCGCGCCGCCACCTACTGGCCGGCGACCCAGATGGGCGTGATCGACGACGTGGGCACCCTCTCCGAAGGCAAGAAGGCCGACATCATCGCCGTCCGGGGAGACGTCCTCCGCCACATCGACCGCCTCGCCGACGTCGACCTGGTGATCAAGAACGGCGAGCGGGTCAAGTAGGGGGCACCGACCGCGCGGTAAGATCGCTTCCTCACTCCCGCTCCTCGAACTCGTTCCTTGAAGGGAGGGCGCGCCATGAAGCGATCGATCCGGTTCCGGCTGAACGGCCGGCCGACGACTCTCGAAACGGACGGGGACCGCACCCTGTTGTGGGTGCTCCGCTCCGACCTGGAGGCGACCGGCACCAAGTACGGCTGTGGCGTCGGCCTGTGCGGCTCGTGCACGGTGGTGGTCGACGGCGAGGCCGTCCGCTCTTGCCAGACGCCGCTCTCGGCGGTCGACGGCAAGGAGGTGGTGACCATCGAGGGGCTCGCCGCGGACGACGGGAGGCTCCATCCCTTGCAGCAGGCTTTCCTCGATCATGGCGGCTACCAGTGCGGCTACTGCACGCCGGGCATGATCATGAACGCCTACGCCTTGCTCCGGTCCCAGCCGCACCCGACACGACAGCAGATCCTGGACGCCATGGACGGCAACCTCTGCCGCTGCTCGGCGTACCAGCGCATCGTCACGGCCATCGAGGGGGTGGCCGCGTGGGGCGACGCCGGCGACGGCCGGCGGTCGCTCCGGGACCCGGGCCCGGAGTCGGGCCAGGCCCCGAGCCAAACCTCGGGTGAAGCCTCCGCGGGCGTCGTGGGCGGGAGCACGGGAGGTGCGCGATGACCGTCACTTCCGACTGGACCCGGAGCGACCGTCCTGCGCCGACCCGGGGGATGACCCGCCGCGGCTTCCTCCAAATGGTCGGCGGCGGCATCGTGATCTGCGTCACCCTCGGTCCGACCGAGGTGGTGGCCCAGCGGCGGCGCGGCAGCATGTACCCGGAGGACGTCAACGCCTACCTGCGGATCGACGAGAACGGCCACGTCACCGTCTTCTCCGGCAAGATCGAGATGGGCCAGGGGGTGATGACCTCCCAGGCCCAGATGGCGGCCGAGGAGCTGGGCGTCGCCCTCGACGCCATCGAGATGGTCCTGGGCGACACCGACCGCTGCCCCTGGGACATGGGGACCTTCGGCTCCCTGACCACGCGGATGTTCGGGCCGGCGCTCCGGGCCGCGGCGGCCGAGGCCCGGACGGTCCTGATCCAGCTCGCCGCCGAGAAGCTCGGCGTGCCGGAGGAGCGCCTGGTGGTCAAGGACGGCGTCGTCTCCGTCCAGGGCGCGCCCGGCCGGAGCGTCACCTACGGCGCGCTGGCCGAGGGCAAGAAGATCGCCCGCCTGGTCGACCGCAAAGCGGTGCTCCACCAGGTCGGCCACTTCGAGGTCATGGGCGCCTCCCCCGAGCGCCTCGACGGCCGGGACAAGGTCACCGGCGCCGGCCTCTACGCCGCCGACGTCCGCCTGCCCGGCATGCTCCGCGCCCGGATCCTCCGGCCGCCGGCCCACGGCGCCACGCTGACCCACGCCGACACCGCCAAGGCGCGCGCCATGGACGGGGTGACGGTGGTCCAGGAGGACGGCCTGATCGCCGTGCTCCACCCGGACTGGGAGGTGGCCGACAAAGCGCTCAAGGCGATCGACGCCAAGTGGGACGTGCCGGAGCCGGCGTTCGACACCGAGACCGTCTTCGACTACATGGTCGCCCACGCGCCCAAGCCGGAGACCGCCGAGAGCCACGGCGACCTGGCGGCGGGCCGCGCCGGTGCCGCCCGGTTGTTCGAGACCACCTTCCGCAAGGGCTACGTGGCCCACGCTCCCATGGAGCCCCACGCGGCGGTGGCCGAGATGAAGGATGGCAAGCTGACCGTCTGGGCGTCGACCCAGACGCCGTTCCCGACCAAGGACCGGATCGCGTCGGCGGTCGGCCTTCCGGCCGATGAGGTGCGGGTCATCACGCCGTACGTCGGCGGCGGCTTCGGCGGCAAGAGCGCCGGCGGCCAGGCGCTCGAGGCGGCGCGCCTCGCCCGCGCCACGGGCAAGCCGGTGCAGGTCGCCTGGAGCCGGGCGGAGGAGTTCTTCTACGACACGTTCGACCCGGCCTGCGTTGTCCAGCTCACCTCGGGGGTCGACGCCGACGGCAAGATCTCCCTCTGGGACTACGACGTCTATCTCGCCGGCGACCGGGGCGCGAGCCTGTTCTACGACGTGCCCAACGCCCGGGTGCGCGTCTTCGGCAGCTGGCGTGGCGAGGGCACCAAGATCCACCCGTTCGCCGTCGGCCCCTGGCGCGCGCCGGGCGCCAACATGAACATCTTCGCCGCCGAGTCGCAGATCGACCGGATGGCCTCGGCCCTGGGGGTCGACCCGGTCGCCTTCCGGCTCAAGAACACGAGCGACGCGCGGATGCAGCGGGTGCTCCAGACCGCGGCCCAGGCGTTCGGCTGGCGGACCGGCGCCTCCCCCTCCGGGCGGCAGGGCGGGCCGGGCACCGTGCGCAAGGGCTCGATCTCGAAGGGTAGGGGCGTCGCCTGCGGCATCGACGCCGGCACTTACGCCGCGCTGATGGCCGAAGTGGCGGTCGACACCGCCGAGGGCGCGGTCCGGGTCGAGCGGGTGGTCGCGGTCCAGGACATGGGGATCGTGGTCAACCCTCTCGGCGCCAAGATGCAGATGGAGGGCTGCGTGACCATGGGGCTGGGCTACGTCTTCTCCGAAGAGCTCCGGTTCCGCGGCGGCAAGATCCTGGACCAGAACTTCGGCACCTACGAGCTGCCCCGCCTGACCTGGCTGCCCCGGATCGAAACCGTCCTGGTCGACAACCCGGACGTCGATCCCCAGGGTGGCGGCGAGCCGTCGATCGTGCCCATGGGCGGGGTCATCGCCAACGCCGTCTTCGACGCCACCGGCGCCCGCGTCCTCCGCCTGCCGATGACGCCGGAGCGGGTGCTCGCGGCGATCGAGGAGGCGAAGACGAGGTAGAGGGGATCACGCAGCCGGGCGCGGAGGGCGTCGCCTCCTGGCCGGGGTGATGAGGGATAATCGGTTGGAATCTGCCTTGATGACAGTTATTATCTGTCATCAAGCTTGCTCTTTCATCCACCGTCGCCTGCCATGATCTTCGAGACGCCATCCCTCACAAGCGCCGAGCGTGCCGTCCTCGAGAAGATCGCCGAGGTCAAAGGCCAGATCGGCTACGCCGTCCGGACGCCCAAGCGGTGGCCCGGCCTGATCCGGCGGGCGACCTTCGCCCGAGCGGTGCGCGGCTCGAACAGCATCGAGGGCTACAACGTCACGGTCGAGGATGCCATCGCCGCGGCCGAGGGCGATGAGCCGCTCGATGCGTCCGAGGCGAGCTGGAAGGCCGTCCTCGGCTACCAACAGGCGATGACCTACGTCCTGCAGCGCGCGGACGACCTCCACTTCACCTACTCGGCCGACCTGCTCAAGAGTCTGCACTTCATGATGATGCAGCACGAGCTGGCGAAGAACCCGGGGCGCTGGCGGCCCGGGCCGATCTTCGTCTACGACGCCGACCGCGATCAGCAGGTCTACGAGGGGCCGCGGGAGGATCTGCTCCCCGGCCTGGTCGACGAGCTCGTCCGAAGCCTGAACACCGGCCGGGAAACGCCGACCGTCGTCAAGGCGGCGATGGCCCACTTGAACCTGGTGATGATCCATCCGTTTTCCGACGGCAACGGCCGGATGGCGCGCTGCCTCCAGACCCTCGTGATCGCCCGCGGCGGCGAAGGTGCGCCGGTGTTCGCCAGCATCGAGGAGTACCTGGGGCGGAACACCGGCTCCTACTACGAAGTGCTCGCCGAGGTCGGCGGCGGCGGTTGGCAGCCGGAGCGGGACGCCCGCCCGTGGGTGCGCTACTGTCTCGTCGCCCATTACCGCCAGGCCCTGACCGTGCTGCGCAGGATGCGCCAGATCCAGCGGATCTGGGACCGGCTCGAGCGCGAGATCGTGCGGCGCGACCTCCCGGAGCGCTCGATCTTCGCCCTCGCCGACGCGGCGATGGGCCTGCGGGTCAAGAATGCCTCGTACCGGACCGTCGCCGAAGTGACCGCCCAGACCGCCAGCCGCGACCTGGTCAAGCTCGTCGACCAGGACCTCCTGGAGCCCCGCGGCGAGAAGCGGGGCCGGTTCTACGTCGGCTCGGAATGGGTCCAGCGGCTCCGGGCCGAAGCCGCCGAGCCCAAGCTCATCGCGGACCCGTTCGACGAGGTGCGGGAGGAGGAGATGCTCCTCCCGGGCTTCGACGGAGGCGGCGCCTGACCGCTGCCTGACCAAGCTAGCCGCCCAGCGCCTTCAACCGGCGCTGGGCGAGGTACCAGGTGGCCGCGGGGTCGTCGCCGTCTTCGGGCTTCTCCACGCGGGCGTAGTAGGTGCGGGCCGCGTCCTTCAGGCCGTACTGCTCGGCGATCTGGCCGAAAACGTACCAGTCGACCGACCGGGGCTCCGCCTGCGGCTCGGTCCCGATCGCCTGGAGCAGGACCTTGTAGGCCTCCTCCGGCCGGCCGATCGTGGCGTAGACGGTGGCCAAGGTGTGGAGGGCCGGGTACGAGCCGTAGTCGCTCTTCTTGGCCGCCTGCTGGGCCCACTGGACGGTCTGCTCGTCGACGGTGTCGCGGGCCACGTCCAGCCACGCGGCCTGGTTGAAGGCGGAGGAGGTCGCGTTGGGGTCGGCGGCGATCTTTTGGTAGGCCGCCGCCGCCCGGTCGAGCTTGCCCTCCTCCAGGTAGGTCTGCGCCCGGAGGGCCGCGGCCTCCAGGTCGTCCGGGTCCTTCTCCAGGTCGCGGTCGGCCAGCTTGCGGAGATCGTCGTAGCGCTTGAGGCCGGAGAGGGCGATGCGCAGGTAGAGGTCCTCGTCTGTCGCCTGCTCGATCCGGCGGCCGACTTCGAGCAGCAGCTCGTCGTCGCCGTCGGTGTTGATCAGGGCGGCGGCCAGGGCCTGATCGAGGGCGAGTTGCCGGTCCTCGTCGGTGGCCCGCTCCCGCGCCTTTCGCAGGACCTTCACCACCTCGCCGTCGGCGAAGTCGCCGGCCGCGAGGACCGCGGCGGCCACCTCGACCGCGCCGGCGTCTTCGGACGCGCCGGGTGTCCAGAGCGTGTGGAACAGGCCTTCGGCGGAGGGCAGCGTGTCCCGTTCCTCGGGCGCCTCGGTGAGCTCGTAGGCGCGGTCGAGCCACGGCCGGGCCGCGTCCGCGTCGCCCTTGTGCGCCAGCGCGAAGGCGTAGCGGCCGAGGGTCCCCGGGTCGTCTTCGGTGGCGGCCAGCCGGAAGCCTCCGTGCTGGCGGACGACGATCATGCCCTTGTCCTTGCCGGGAATCGGCAGGTCGGAGTCGATCCGGAGCGCCCAGCCGATCCCCGGCAGCTCGGTGGGGACGATCTTGCCGATGCCGACGATCAGGTCGAGCATCACGTCCGCCTTGCTGCCGGGGAAGATCTCGTCGGCGGAGCCGGGCAGGCCCGCCTCCTCGCGGACGAACCCGGCCAGGGACTCGCTGTCCAGATCCTCCGTCCAGGCTTCGGCGAGGAGGTCGGCCACGTCGGACGGTTTGATCTCTTCGATCCGGACGGCGCGCTCGAGGAGCTCGGGGAGCAGCGACGCGGGCGAGTCCGGCGCGAACGTGAGCTCCTGCCAGGGGTGGGCCTTCTCGAGCAACTGGACCATCGACTGGATCTGTGCCGGGTTCTCCGCCGACGTGCTCGCCGCCTTGTACAGGGCCGCGGCCTCCGGGTAATGGCGCCGCGCGGCGAGCGACTGGCCGGCCACGATGAGCGCCTGGGCCCGTTGCGCGCGGTCGCCGGAGAAGGCGTGATCGACGCGCCGGATGGCTGCCTGCGGGGTCTTGACCACCGCCTCGGCCGCCGCCAGCAGGCCGACCGTCTGGAGCGACGTGGTCGCGTCCTGGAGCAGGTCGAACGCCTCCTGGTTGCGCTCGGCGAAGAGCAGCGCGAAGGCCAGGTTGTTCTCGTAGTTGGTGCCGACGAGCTTGTCCTGGACGCTCCGGTAGACGTCGATCGCCTCAGCCAGCCCGTCGGGGTCCTGGTAGCGCCGTCCCTGGTCGTCGTGCTCGTACAGGAGGGCCAGGTTGATGGCGATCTGGCTCTCGTCCGGCTCCAGCTCACGGGCGCGCTGGTAGGCGGCGAGGGCGCCCGCGCGGTCATAGCCGACCCCGAACTGCCGGCCCGCCGGCCCGTGGAGCAGGACCAGGCCGAGCACCTGTTGGGAGACGTACCAGTCGGGCTCCAGCTCGACCGCCTTCTCGGCTTGCCGGCGGGCCTCCTCTCCGACGCCCGCCGCCAGGGCCACCTGGGCGAGCTGGACGTGGTGGAGCGCCTCGTCCGGGTGGAGCGCGGCCAGCCGGCGGAGCTCGTCGAAGGCCGAGCCGATCTCGCCGGCGGCGAGGTGGCTCATCCCGACCTGGTCGAACCAGAGCAGCAGGTTGCCCTCCCCCTGGAGCGTGGCGACGCCGTCGCGCAGGGCGCCGAGCTGGTCCGGGGACAGGCGGTGCGCGGCGAGCTTCATGGTGAACGTCGCGCGCACCTCGCCGTCCCCCTGCTCGAACGCGCTCGTGTAGCGCGCCGGTCCCAGGTCCCGGGTCTCGCCCTCGGGCAGCTCGCGGACGGCGAACCCCTCCGGCACGTGGATGACGTAGTGCCACACGACCTCGTGGGGCTCGCGGACGATGAAGTCGCTCCGGCGCGCGGGATCGCCTTCGTCCGGCTTCCAGAACGCGGCGTAGGGGAAGCGCTGGAGCAGGGTCGGTACCGGGATGGCGACGAAGCCCTGGAGCAGGTCGGTGAGCGCCCAGTTGGCCTCGCCGACCTCGAAGTGCATCGTCATCGGGCCGCTCACGTCGTCGGCCGCGCGGTGCTGGAGGTCCGTGACGTCGGTGGAGCCGTACGACCCCTTGGCGTAGCTCTTCAGGCCGTCGACGATCTGCTCGTCGGTGACGCCGTCCCAACCGCTCCGGAGCTGGCGCGCCGGGGCGCCGATCATCTCGCTGGACTCGACCACGTGCCCGGGGCCGAACTCCTCCAGGGTGACCTCGCGGGTCTCGGTGATCCGGTTGTCCTCGGCGCGGGAGACGGGGGTGTGCACCAGCCCCTCGGTGTTGGGGCTGGCGACCAGCGCCAGCCGTCCCTGGTCCGGCGTCGGCAGCTCCCCCAGCATGCTGTAGGGATCGGTGGCGTCGATCCACAGGGCCGGGCTGCCGGGCACGTAGACGATGGCGTGGTCGAAGCTGCCGGTGCCCAGGCCCGGCAGCTCCTCGTCCAGGTCGTCCGGGGATCCGGCCCGGAGCAGGGCGACGTAGGCTGGCACGCCGATCTCGCGCAGCGCGGCCACCAGCAGGGTCGCCTTGTCCTTGCAGTCACCGTAGCGCCGGGCCAGGGTCTGGGCCGGTGGCCGGGGCACGATCGCCGCGTCGCCCAGGTTGACCCCGGTGTAGCGCACCGAGCGCTGCATCCACGCGACCCGGGCCGCGATCTGCTCCCACTGGCTGCCCAGGTCGTCGCCGGCGATCTTCACGTTGCCCAGGTCGGACGCCGCGATCTGGGCGTCGACGATGGCGGAGTAGGCCCTGGCGACGGCACCCCAGGAGCGGCCGGTGGTGAAGGCCACGTAGGGATAGCGGGGCTCGTCCGGTGGCAGGCCCGGGCTCCCCAGGCCGAGGGATGCCACGTCGTGCAGCTCGTACACCACGTGCACCCGCCCGGAGCCGTGGCTCACCCGGGGCTTGAGCCCGGTGGCCTCCCCGTTTTCGTCGACCGATCCGTCCCCGTCGGCCGCCTCCGGCGGGGCCTCGGCGGCGCTCCCGGGGGGCAGCGCCGCCAGATAGCGCAGCGGTAGGCCCTCCGGGTAGTCGAGGATCACCCGCGCGTGGCGGACCGGCGCCGGCGCCGCGAGCACCTGGCGGTGGACCGTGCCGGCGGCGAACAGAGGGGACGTGTCGGCCACCTCCCGCAGCGTCTCGACCACCGCGCCCGGCTCGACCGCCGGCAGCGGGGCGCGCAGCCGGAGACGGTCCTGGTAGACGTCCGGGATGTCGCTCTCGAGCGACACCTCGGAGATCGTCGCCGGGTCGAGCGTGTGCACCCGGCCGGCGGCGGTCACCACGCGGGCCCGGAGCGTCGGCCGCCGTTGGTGCCACGGCGAGTAGTCCACGGACGCTTCCTTGCCGGCCTCCGCGCCGGCGGCCGTTGCGATGCGATAGATCTCGTGCCGCCGCCAGGTCAGCGCTCCATCCTCCCGGAGGGTGACCTCCACCGTCCGGACGAGGATCTCCATGTCGTCCGCGGACGGCTCCTCCGCACCTTCGTCCTGGCGGCCGGCCGACTGCGCCGACGCCTGGGCCTGCGCCTCCGCGGTGTGCGCGAAGGCCAGGAGCTGGTCGGGCGTCAGCGAGAACGGCGGGCTGTCGGCCAGGGGATCGGCCGCCGGTCCGGTGGCGGCCGGAGTGGGACCGGGGCCGCAGAGAGCCAGGCCGAGGAGGAGGACGAGGACGGCCGGCAGGGCCGGACGGCGGGGCGGAGGACCGGGGCGGAGCGGGCTGCGTCGGGACATGGGCAAGGACTCCAAGGCGGGAGCGCGAGTTCTCGAGGTGCGAGACCGCCGAGCGCGGGAGTCGAGTCCCGGCCCCGCCGGCCACGGATTGCGTCTCAGCCTGTCGTGGATCGGCCGGCCGTGAGTATTTCACGCGGTGGTCCGGCGGACGGGTGGCGGGGCCGGGTCCTCCGGTGCAGGAGCCGGGTGGTGACGGTGGCGGTGGTGGGGGTTCGCGGGGGGAGAGGGGGAGGGCTCAGCGCGGGTTGGCGCGCACCCAGTCGATGTAGGCCGCGAGGCCGTCCAGGTCCTGGTCGGAGACCCGGTCGCCGTAGGCGGGCATCTGGATGGCCTGGGTCTCGAGGATCTTGCGGGCGGCCGGGTTGCGCCGCAAGCGGTCCGGGATGCCGTCGCGCACCCACTGGGTGAGCTCCTCGCGGCTGCGCACGAGGTCGGGGTAGTCGGGGCCGTCCCAGGGCGGGACGTAGCCCTTGAACGATCCGGGGTTGGCCACCAGGCCGCGGCCCTCGGGGCCGTGGCAGCCGAAGCAGCCGAGCCGCTCGGCGACCTCGCGCCCGGCGGCGACCGCGGGATCGTCTGGCCAGCCGAAGCGGGAGACCGCCAGGACGTAGGCGGTCACGTCCCCGAGCTCGGCGTCGCTCAGCCGGTCGCCGTAGGCCGGCATGGCGAGGAGTCCGTTCGCATCCGGCGCGTGGTCCGGCGGATGGCCGTCACGGATCCAGGCGCGCACGTCGTCCGGATCGTCGTTGTACATCATCCACATGCCGCCGCCCCAGCGGGGCACGTCGCCGTTCTTGGCGCCCGGGTTGGGGATCGGCCGCTCGCCGCCGGGGCCGTGGCAGCCGAAGCAGCCCATGCGCCGAGCCACGGCGCGGCCGCGCTCGACCGGGCGGTCGGCGGCCTCCTCCTGCCAGCCCCGGCGGACGAGGACCGCGGCGAGGAAGGCCCCTTCGGCGATCGCGAGGACGGCCAGGGCGACGATCCATCGGCGGGCGGGTCGCATGGTGATCGGTTCGACTCGGGTGGGGAGGAAGGGGCGGGGGAGCCGGCCGCCCCGGGGAAGCTCGCCCGCGCGAGCTTCCCCGGGGCCGGACGGTCTCTGAAGACCTGAGGTCAGCCGGTCAGGACGCCGGCTCGATCTTCTCGACGGTGAGCAGCTTGGCGCCGCCCCGCTCGCTCAGGGTGCCGGTGATGTGGACCTTCTGGGCGGTGTAGGGCTTGACCTGGTCGTTCGCCGGGCCGTGCTGGGCGGAGGTCAGCCAGATCACCTCGTTGGTGCCGTCCTCGAGCAGGGCCAGCGGGATGCCGGCGTCGGCGCACTTGATGGCGCAATCCTTGTGGCCGGGGCCCTTGGCGCCCTTCTGGATGTAGCAGGCGGAGTCGATGATCTCGCCGGTTTTGGTGACGGTGCCCATCTCGTGGCCCATCTTCTTGCCCATGTCGCCGGCGTGGACCGGCAGGGCCGTGACGGCCACCAGGGCGAGCGTGGCGACGAAGGCGAGCGTCAACAGAGCAGTCTTTCTCATCTGTCCATCTCCTTGGGTCAGGGTTCTCTTCAGGACTTGAAGCAGGGTCATTGTACGCCGGGGCGATGCAAGCCCCGGGCCGGTCGTCCACTGAGTGTACGGAGACGACCCCCGGGCAGATCCTTTCCAATCCATCTCGATGGGGCCCACGACGGTAAGATCTGGCCCGAGCGGATCCAAACCGATCCGAACCCATGCGATCGCGATTCCCATGCACCAACTGCCCGCGGGGTGTGCTCACGCTCTCCGCGTTCCTCCTTGCGTTCCTCTTTGCTCAGGGGACCGCCGTGGCCGGGACGCCCGCGGCGGCCCAGGGCGTGCGCTACACCCGGGCGATCGAGGTTCCGGCGGTGGGTTGGGTGCGGGTTCCTCTCGACCCAGAGATCCTGCGCGAGGCGGCGCCCGCCGGCGGCGGCCTGCAACTGTTCGGTCCGGAGGGGGAGGAGGTGCCGTTCCGGCGCGTTCTCTCCGCGGCGGGTGGCGGATGGGCCGCCGCGCAGGAGGTGTCCGAGACTCTGACGCCGGCCGGCTGGTTGGTGGTGCTCGAGCTCTCCGGCGCGGGAGACGAGCTCCCCGGCGGCACGCCCGGGCGCCATGACCGGGTGCGCCTGGAGCTCGGTGCGGCGCCCGCGGAGGACGCGTCCGTGCGGGTCGAAGGGAGCGGCGACGGATCGAGCTGGCAACTCCTGGCGGTGGGTCGTCCCGACCGCTCGGCGCCAGCAGGAGCCGGCGTGGTGACCCTCGACCTCGCCTATCCGGCCACGGCCTCCCGCTACCTCCGTCTCCTCTGGCCGGCGGCGGGCCAGCCGGGGGACGAGCACCCCTCGGTCGGGTTGCGCGCGGCGTCGGTCGAGACGGTGCCCGCCCGATCGCTCGGCGTGGCCATGCCCCGGCCCGTCTGCCGCGGTGTCGAGGCGCCGGCGGTGGGCCCGCGGGCGGTCTGCACGCTGCCGGTGGCCTCCGCGGGCGGGCACCTGCGCCGGCTCGACCTCACGGTGACCGCCCGGCAACCGGTCGGCTACCGCCTGCTGGCGCCCGAAGAGGGGCGATGGGAGCCGGTGGCGATGGGCGTGTGGTCGTCGCCGCTGCCCGAAACGCCCCACTCCCTGGGCCTCGACCTGGATCTGCCACGGCCGGCGGAGCCCCTCCGACTGGAGCTCTACGGCGAGGACGAGGATCTCTCTCTGGCGCGGGCCGAAGCCGACCTCGGTGCCGAGGCGCTGGTCTTCCGGGCACGCCGCGCGGGGCGGCACACGCTGGCCTACGGCACCGGGGTCTACCGTGGCGCGGCCTCCGCCGAGGTCCGGGTGCCCCGGGGCGTCGAGCCGCGGCGGATCGAGCCCGGGCCGGAGGAGAGCGAGGGAGTCTCGGGCAGCGGCCCGGCACTCCCCGAGTCCGCCGGGCCGGCGCCGTCGGTCCAGTTCCTCCGCCGGTGGGCGGTGCGGGCGGAGGCGCCGGTGGCGGGCAGCCTCTACCGGCTGGCGCTGACCGACGACGTCTATGCCGCGGCCCGCCCGGACTTGGGAGACCTCCGCCTGCTCTCCGGCGACCGCCAGGTGCCCTACGTGCGCTGGCGGCCGGCGGAGCCGTTCGCGGTCACCATCGTGCGCGGTGCGAAGCCGGCGCCCGTGCCGGCGGACGACGCGTCCGAATCGTCCGGCTCGTCCGGAGCGGAGGAGGCCGAGAGCGCGCCCGGCTCACCGTCGGGGGGTGCGGAGGCGGAGCGCGGGGTGCTGCGGGTCGGGATCGACCTGGAGGCGCGGGGCCTGCCGCTCTCGGCGCTGGTGGTCCACGCCTCGGCCGCCCGGTTCCATCACCGGGTGCGCGTGCTGGCGGTGGGGCCGGTGGCTCCTGGACGGACGCCGTCGCTCCAGCCGCTCAGCCCGTGGCTGAGCTGGTCGTGCATGCCGCACCCGCCGCTGTCGTGCCGGCTGGCGATCGCTCTGCCGGCGGGTCGGGCATCGGACGGGGCGCCGGGCCGGGCCGGACCCCGCGGTAGCGCCGGGTCCGGTGAGAGCGCCGCGGCCCAGGCGTCCCGCCTCGTGCTGGAGATCGACCCGGGCGACCGGATCGGCCGGGCCGACCCGGTGGGGGACGCGGCCGAAGGGGCGGTGGCCCCGGGCGCGCTCGACCTCGAGCTCTGGCGGCGCCAGGACCTGCTGCTCTTCGGCTGGCCCGGCGGCGGATCCGGCAGCGACAGAGGAAACGGCGCCACCCTCCGGCTGGCGGCCGGGGCGGAGGACCTGGAGGCGCCCGACTACGACCTGGCGTCGGGCGGCGACGAGCTCCTGGCACGACCTTCCCGCCGGGCGGAGCTGGCCGTCGAGGGTGCCGAGCAACCGCGCGGCGGCTGGGTGGCGGGGTGGACGGTCGGTCTGACCCTGGCGGTGGCGTTCTGCTTCTTGCTTCTGCTGCTCGACCGCATCCTGTCGGCCCGCGAGCCGGCGGCCTGACCCGGAGCGAGACTCCGCGGTAGAGTCCAGCAAACGATGGACGGCCCCGAGCACTCTTCCCAGGCACCGGACGATCGGCACAGCGTGATGCGCTTCCTGATCGGCGGCGCCGCGCTGGTCGTGCTGGTCGCCGGCCTCCGGGCGGCCTCGGTCTTCTTCCTGCCCCTGCTGCTGTCGCTCTTCCTCACCATCCTGTCGTTGCCGCTGCTCAACTGGCTCCGCGCCCGGCGCGTGCCGGCGGTGCTCGCGATCACCATCACCATGCTGGCCGCGGTGGCGGTGCTGGCGTTGGTGGGATGGGTGTTCTCCGTGTCGATCGACACGGTGACCCAGAACATGCCGACCTACCAGGCGCGCATCCGCCAGCTCATCCAGCACCCGGTCGACTGGCTGGAGGGCCACGGCGTGCCGGTGACCGAGCAGGTCTCGCCGGAGGCGCTGGACCTGGGCGCCATGGTCGACCTGGTGGGGTCCACCTTCCGGGGCGTGGCGACGGCGGTCTCGAGCATCGTCCTGGTGCTCTTGATGATGGTCTTCATGCTCTGGGAATCGATCATCCTGCCGGGCAAGCTACGGGCGGCACGGCGGTTCGGCGACATCGACCCGGAGCGCTGGAGCGGGGTCGTCGCCCGGGTGCAGCGCTACCTGATCCTGAAGACGGTCATCTGCCTGGGAACCGGCCTCGCCATCGGCCTGTTCGTCGAGGTGGTCGGCCTGGACTTCGCCCTCTTCTGGGGCTTCGCCGCCTTCGTCCTGAACTACATCCCCAACATCGGCTCCATCCTCGCCGCCTTCCCGGCGGTCGTCCTGGCCATGGTCCAGCTCGGGCTGACCCGGGCGCTGGTGATCGCCATCGGCTACCTGGTGATCAACATGGTGATCGGCAACCTGATGGAGCCGGCGGTCATGGGCCGCGGCCTGCGCATGTCGCCGCTGGCGATCTTCCTCTCCCTGATCTTCTGGGGCTGGGTCTGGGGGCCGCTCGGCATGATCCTCTCCGTGCCGTTGACGGTCTCCCTCAAGATCCTGTTCGAGAACACCGAGCGGCTGCGCTGGCTGGCGGCGCTGATGGACCGCCGCCCCAGGGACGTCTGAGGCCACCCTCCGAGGAGCTTGCTTCGAGGGCGAAATTTCCGCGCTCTCCGGGCGGTTTCCCAAGGCGACCGGAAGGGCACCGCCCAATCCGCGGTCAATTGCGGTTTCGGAGCGCCAGGTGGCAGCGTTGTCGAGCGCGCACCGTTGACAGAGGCGGGGCCGGTGGTATCCTTTCGCCTGAAACAGGACCACTCCGGTACTGTATTCGCGACAACCCGGATGTCTTCCGGCTGCTCCGCCTCCCGACCGCGGCTGGTTGCGACCGGAAGCACCCCGAACTCGACGGATCAAGAACGGACCGAGCGATGCTCCGCATCACCAAGCTGACCGACTACGGAATCGTCCTCCTCACCACGCTCGCTTCCGACCAGGAGCGGCTGGTGACCGCGCCCGACCTGGCCACGGAGACGTCGCTTCCGCAGCCGATGGTGGCGAAGATCTTGAAGCTCCTGGCGCGCGCCGGCATCCTGGAGTCCCACCGCGGGGTCAACGGCGGCTACTGCCTGGCGCGGTTGCCGGAGGAGCTGTCCGTGGCCGAGGTGATCAACGCCCTCGAAGGGCAGATCGCGATCACCGAGTGCACGGACGACACGCCGGGCTTGTGCTCCCAGGAGACCGTCTGCGCGGTGCGCAGCAACTGGAACCGCATCAATCTGGCGATCCAGGACGCCCTGGACCGGATCTCGTTGTCCGAGATGACCGGCGCCGTCCGCGTGCCGCGGCCGACCCGGCTGGTCCAGCTGTCCGTGTGCAAGAACCCCGAACCCGAAAAGAACCGGGCGGCGCGCGAGCACGCGTCCCTGTAGGACGATTCGAACGACCGCACCCGAACGACCGAACGACACCGAGGGACCCATGGCCGATCCATCCACCCAGCTTCTCGAAGAGGTCGCCTCTCGCGACTACGAGTGGGGCTTCGTCACCGACGTCGAGCAGGAGACCATCCCGCCGGGGCTGAACGAGGACGTCGTCCGCCTGATCTCCGCCAAGAAGGGGGAGCCGGAGTGGATGACCGAGTGGCGGCTCAAGGCATACCGCCACTGGCTCGAGATGAAGGAGCCCGAGTGGGCCAACATCCACTACGAGCCGATCGACTACCAGTCGATCTCCTACTTCTCGGCGCCGAAGCGGGACGAGGACCGTCCCCAGAGCCTGGACGAGGTCGACCCGGAGATCCTGCGCACCTACGAGAAGCTCGGCATCCCGCTCGCCGAGCAGCAGATGCTCGCCGGGGTCGCCGTGGACGCGGTGTTCGACAGCGTCTCGGTCGCCACGACCTTCAAGGCGAAGCTCTCGGAGATGGGCATCATCTTCTGCTCCATGTCCGAGGCGATCAAGAACCACCCGGACCTGGTCAAGAAGTATCTGGGCTCGGTGGTGCCGCGGAGCGACAACTTCTTCGCCGCGCTCAACGCGGCGGTGTTCTCGGACGGCTCGTTCGTCTTCGTTCCCAAGGGCGTCCGCTGCCCCATGGAGCTGTCCACCTACTTCCGGATCAACGCCATGAACACCGGGCAGTTCGAGCGCACCCTGATCGTCGCCGAGGAGGGTTCCTACGTCTCGTACCTCGAGGGCTGCACCGCACCCATGCGCGACGAGAACCAGCTCCACGCCGCGGTGGTCGAGCTGGTGGCCCTGGACGACGCCCAGATCAAGTACTCGACCGTCCAGAACTGGTACCCGGGTGATCCGGTGACCGGCAAGGGCGGCATCTTCAACTTCGTCACCAAGCGGGGTCTCTGCGCCGGGAGGAATTCGAAGATCTCCTGGAGCCAGGTGGAGACCGGCTCGGCGATCACCTGGAAGTACCCGAGCTGCATCCTCAAGGGCGAGAGCTCGACCGGCGAGTTCTACTCCGTCGCCGTGACCAAGGGGCGCCAGCAGGCCGACACCGGCACCAAGATGATCCACGTCGGCAAGAACACCAAGAGCGTCATCGTGTCGAAGGGCATCTCCGCCGGCCACGGCCAGAACACCTACCGCGGCGGGGTCAAGATCCTGAAGAGCGCCGAGAACGCCCGCAACTTCTCCCAGTGCGACTCGATGCTGATCGGCGACCAGTGCGGCGCCCACACCTTCCCCTACATCGACGTCCAGAACCCGACCGCCAAGATGGAGCACGAGGCGACCACGTCGAAGATCGGCGAGGACCAGATCTTCTACTGCAACTCGCGCGGGTTGGACGAGGAGGCGGCGGTCTCCATGATCGTCAACGGCTTCTGCAAGGAGGTCTTCAAGAAGCTTCCGATGGAGTTCGCCGTCGAGGCGCAGAAGCTCCTCGAGATCAGCCTGGAAGGAAGTGTCGGGTAGGCCCGAAGCTTCTCGCGACGGACGACATCAATAGAGCCAAGGCACGGCAACGACTTTCATCCAACGAAACGAGACCAATCCGACCATGCTTCTGAAGATAGAAAACCTGCACGCCTCGGTCGAGGGCACCGAGATCTTGAAGGGCGTGAACCTGACCGTGAACCCCGGTGAGGTCCACGCCATCATGGGTCCGAACGGGTCCGGCAAGTCGACCCTGGCCCAGGTGCTGGCCGGCCGCGAGGAGTACGAGGTCACCCAGGGCCGGGTGCTGTACAACGACCAGGACCTGCTCGAGATGGCCCCGGAGGAGCGCGCCCAGGAGGGCGTCTTCCTCGCCTTCCAGTACCCGGTCGAGATCCCCGGGGTGTCGAACACCTACTTCCTCAAGGCCGCCCTCAACGCCATCCGCAAGCACCGCGGCGAGGAGGAGATGGACGCCATGGACTTCCTCGCCCTGGTGCGCGAGAAGATGAAGCTCGTCAAGATGGACGAGACCCTGCTCCAGCGCCCGGTCAACGAGGGCTTCTCCGGCGGCGAGAAGAAGCGCAACGAGATCTTCCACATGGCGGTGCTGGACCCGACCCTGGCGATCCTGGACGAGACCGACTCCGGCCTGGACATCGACGCGCTCAGGATCGTCTCCGAGGGGGTCAACAGCCTGCGCGACGGCAAGCGGGGCTTCCTGTTGATCACCCATTACCAGCGGCTGCTCAACTACATCGTGCCCGACCGGGTGCACGTCCTGGTGGACGGCAAGATCATCCAGTCCGGCGGCCCGGAGCTGGCCGAGGAGCTCGAGGACAAGGGCTACGCCTGGGCCGAGGACGAGCTGGCCACGCCGGCCTGAGGGAGCTCTTCAGACCATGGCCATCGTCACCGAAACCACCGCCCCGACCGAGAAGAAAGCTCCCGCCGGTCAGTCGAGCCTGCTCGAAGCCTTCGAGGCCTTCGACCGGCAGCGCGCCGCCGGCAAGGAGCGGGAGGCGCAGGAGGTCCCGGACGCTGTCGTCACGCTCCGCCGCCGGGCCATCGAGCGCTTCGCCGCGCTCGGCTTCCCGCACATCAAGCAGGAGGAGTGGCGCTTCACCAACGTCGGGCCGATCGCCCGGCGGGCGTTCCACCGCGCGGCCCGGCACCGGATCGCCCCTGAGGCGCTCTCCACCTGGCTGTTCGGCAGCGCCGTCGCCCACCTGGTGTTCGTCGACGGCCACTTCGCGCCGGAGCTCTCGAGCACCGAGCGGCTGCCGGAAGGCGTCGTCCTGACCGGCCTGGGCCGGGCATTCGCCGAGCACAGCGACCTGGTGGAGCAGCACCTGGGCCGCCACGCCTCCTTCGACGAGCACCCGTTCGTCGCCCTGAACACCGCCTTCATCGCCGACGGCGCCTTCCTCCACGTGCCCCGCGGCACGGTGGTCGAAGAGCCGATCCACGTCCTCTTCTACTCGACGGGAGAGACGGACGGCGACGACCGCACCCCGGCGACCTTTCCGCGCAACCTCTTCATCAGCGGCGAGGCCAGCCAGGCGACGGTGGTCGAGACCTACGCCGGCCCCGAAGGCGCCGAGTACTTCAACTGCCCGGTCACCGAGGTGGTCTCTGAGCAGGGCGCGGTGCTCGACCACTACAAGATGCAGCAGGAGTCCCGGGACGCCTTCCACATGGCGACCTTCCAGCTCCGCCAGGAGCGGGACTCGAGCTACTCGCTCCACTCGATCTCCCTGGGCGGCGCCCTGGTCAGGAACGACGTCAACACCAGCCTCGACGGCGAGGGCTGCGAGTCGACGCTCAACGGCCTCTACATGGTCAAGGGCGACCAGTTCGTCGACCACCACATGCGGGTCGAGCACGTGGCGCCCCACTGCCACAGCTTCGAGCTGTTCAAGGGCATCCTCGAGGAGCGGTCGAAGGCGGTCTTCAACGGCCGCATCTACGTCCACCAGCAGGCCCAGAAGACCGACGCCAAGCAGTCGAACCAGAACCTGCTGCTCTCCGACAAGGCGCTGGTGAGCTCCAACCCCCAGCTCGAGATCTTCGCCGACGACGTCAAGTGCACCCACGGCTCCACCGTCGGCCAGCTCGACGACGAGGCGGTGTTCTACCTCCGCTCCCGGGGCATCGGCATGGAGGCCGCCCGGAGCCTCCTGATCTACGCCTTCGCCAGCGACATCGTCGGCCGGATCAAGGTGCCGGAGCTGCGCAAGGACCTGGAGGAGCTCTTGTTCACCCGCCTGCCGAAGGGCGAGATCGTCCGCCAGGCCTTCTAGGAGATCCGGATGAGCGTCGCGACAGACAGCGCGCAGGCAACACCGCAGGCCACGGCGGTCTTCGATCCGGAGACCGTGCGGGCGGACTTTCCGGGCCTCCACCAGGAGGTCAACGGCCAGCCGCTGGTCTACCTGGACAACGCCGCCACTACCCAGAAGCCCCGAGCGGTGATCGATGCGGTCGAGCGCTTCTACACCCACGACTGCTCGAACATCCACCGCGGCGTCCACACCCTGGCCGAGCGCGCCACCGCCACCTACGAGGGTGCCCGCGCGACCGTGGCCCGCTTCCTCGGCGCCGGCGACGACGCGGAGGTCGTCTTCACCCGTGGCACCACCGAGTCGATCAACCTGGTGGCGCGAAGCTTCCTCCGCCCGCGGCTCGCCGCCGGTGACGAGGTGGTGGTCTCCTGGATGGAGCACCACGCCAACATCGTCCCCTGGCAGATCGTCTGCGAGGAGGTCGGGGCGACGCTCCGGCCGGTGGCGATCGACGACCGGGGCGTGCTCGACCTGGACGCCTTCGAGGCGGCGCTGTCCGAGCGCACCCGCATGGTCGCGGTCGGCCACATCTCGAACGCTCTGGGCACGGTCAATCCGGTGCGCCAGATCGTCGAGCGCGCCCACGCCTACGGCGCCGGCGTTCCGGTGCTGATCGACGGCGCCCAGGCGGCGCCCCACCGGCCGATCGACGTCACCGCCCTGGGCTGCGACTTCTACGCCTTCTCCGGCCACAAGGTGTTCGGCCCGAGCGGCATCGGCGTCCTCTGGGGGAGACCTGAGCACCTGGCGGAGATGCCGCCCATGCTCGGCGGCGGCGACATGATCCGCATCGTCCGCTTCGAGGGCACCACCTACGCCGATCCGCCGAACCGGTTCGAGGCCGGCACCCCGAACATCGAGGGGTCCGCCGGGCTGGCCGCGGCGCTCGACTACCTGACCGCGCTCGACCGGGCCGCCGTCGCGGTCCACGAGCACGCCCTCGTCGACCACGCGTCGGACGCCCTCGGAGCGCTCCCCGGCGTGCGCCTGATCGGCACCGCGCCGGAGCGCGAGGCGATCGTCTCGTTCACGGTCGAGGGCATTCACCCCCACGACGTGGGCACGATCCTCGACGGCCGGGGCGTGGCGGTCCGGGCCGGCCACCACTGCGCCCAGCCGGTGATGCAGCGCTTCGGCGTGCCGGCGACCGCCCGCGCGTCGTTCGCCCTCTACAACACCCACGCGGAAGTCGAGGCGTTGGTCGCCGCTGTGCGCCACGCCCAGGAGATGTTCGGCGTATGAGCGACCTGCGCGAGCTGTACCAGGAGGTCATCCTGGACCACAACAAGAGCCCCCACAACTTCCGGGAGCTGCCGGACGCCGACCGTCACGCGGAGGGGGACAACCCCCTGTGCGGCGACGTGGTCACGGTCTACGTCGGCCTCGACGGCGACACCATCCGCGAAGTCGCCTTCCAGGGCTCCGGCTGCGCCATCTCCCAGGCCTCGGCGTCGATGATGACCGACGCGGTGAAGGGCAAGACCCTGGACGAGGCGCGGGCGCTGTCCCAGGAGTTCCGCAACCTGCTCACCGACCGGGGCGACGCGCCGGTCGACCCGGCCACCCTGGGCAAGCTGGCGGTCTTCACCGGCGTCAAGGAGTTCCCGATGCGGGTCAAGTGCGCGACCCTCGCCTGGCACACCCTGGCGGCCGCGCTCGACGACACCGACGGGGCGCACGGCGCCGGCGCGGCCAAGACGGTCACGGTCACCATCGAGGAGTGAGGAACGAGATGGCGGAGTACAGCAACAACCCGGTGAACGTGGACGGCCCGTCGCCGTCGGACGAACGGAAAGACCAGCGCCAGGCCGGTCCGAGCCTCGAAGAGCGGATCGTCGAGGCGCTCAAGTCCGTCTACGATCCGGAGATCCCGGTGGACATCTACGAGCTCGGCCTGGTCTATGACATCGACGCCGACGAAGCGACGGGCAAGGTCCACATCAAGATGACCTTGACCACCCCCGCCTGCCCGGTCGCCGGCTCCCTCCCGGGTGAGGTCCAGGCCCGGGTGGAGGGCGTGGCAGGGGTCGAGGCGGCGGAGGTGGAGATCGTGTGGGACCCGATGTGGACACCGGACATGATGTCGGAAGCGGCGCGCTTGCAGTTGGGTTTTATGTAGGCGGTCCCCGACCCCGCCGGTCGGCCCTATCCTCTCCCGTCAGCCCGCGGAATGTCGGCCGTCAGGTGGTCGTCAGGAGCAGGTGGAATACAATCGCCGGGTGTTGGGTTAAAATCTGAACAGCTCAGCGCAGTGATGCGGCCGTGCCCGGAGAGCGCCGAGAGCGTTCCCGGAGGGATGACCCGAAGGACCAGGGTGGGTTCTCGACGGGCCGTTCCTGCAATCGGTCGCGGTTACGGTACAGTAGAGGCTCGAGACACAGAGCCCACTCGGGCCAATCGGGAGAGTCAGATGGCCGCGACAGAACGCCAGCCTCAACCCATTCACGAGGAGAGCTTCGACGAGCTCCTCGAACGGCTCCAGCCGCGCCTGAAACAGATCCTCTATCGCTACCAGGTCCCGCCCGAGGACGCGGAGGACATTCTCCAGGAGGCGTTGCTGGCGACCGTGCTCAAGTGGGAGCGCATCCGCAACCCGGAAGCCTGGCTGGTGGTCACCCTGAAGAACCGCTGTCTGATCTACTGGCGCCGCCGCCGCGGCAGCGTCTGCACCCCGATGGACACCGTCGCGCTCGAGCTCCTCTCCGAGCCCGAGGAAGCACCCCAGGAGCGCGAGCACCTGCGCTGGGACCTGGACGCCCTGATCGAGAACCTGCCGTCGCGCCACCGCGAGCTGCTGCGCATGCGCTACCTGCTGGGCCACACGCCCTCGGAGGTGGCCGAGCAGCTCGGCTACCAGCAATCGAGCGTGCGCAAGCTGGCCAGCCGGGCCCTGGCGAGGCTCTCCGAGCAGGTGGAAGCGGACAGGGAGGCGGACAAGGTCAAGGTCCCCGACTGACCCCGGCCGCGCCGAGCTGGGCAGCGGGCTCCGAGCACCGCGGTGATCCGGCTCCGC
>Ga0210074_1000095_pt1 | contig 38747 bp, 29 predicted proteins | sample China_Galinas_Co_FD_184860 | JGI IMG/M metagenome (GOLD analysis project Ga0210074, IMG submission 184860) | Wetland microbial communities from San Francisco Bay, California, USA, that impact long-term carbon sequestration -... | ecosystem: Environmental > Aquatic > Marine > Wetlands ... | reverse complement strand
ACAGAATGGGAATTATATCAAACTCTCGACTACGAAAAGATATATGATGAAATGGAAAAGCCGGCTTTTGTTTTTGATGGAAGAAATATTCTCGATCACGAAAAACTATTTAAAATTGGATTTGAAGTGCATCCGATTGGAAGACCTCCACTAATTCACTTTCGAGAGGATTAAATTATTTAGGCTCACTAGATTAATTTCCGATGAGCCTAATCATTTCTTTTACTGCATTGTCAATCCCTACGAATACAGCCCGGGCAATTATTGCTTGTCCGATACTCACTTCATCAATGTTATCAAGCTCTCTGAAGATTTTTATATTATGATAATTTAATCCGTGTCCCGCATTTACTCCAAGCCCAAGTTTTTTGGCGTGTTTGGCTGCGCCACGAATTCTTTCCAGTTCATCAAATTGTTCCTCTTCAGTTAATGCATTTGCAAAAACACCAGTATGTATTTCAATAAAATCTGCACCTAGTTCAACTGAAACATCAATCTGTTCAATGCTGGGTTCTATAAAGATTGAAACATCAATTTCCGCCTTATGAAGTTCATCAATGGTCGATTTAATTAAAGTCGAATTATCGATAACATTTAGTCCACCTTCGGTTGTCAGTTCCTGTCTTTTTTCTGGAACCAATGTAGCCAGTTCAGGTCCAACATCGCAGGCAATTTTTATTATCTCAGGAACAGCAGCCATCTCAAAATCAAGCTTAGTCGTAACTAATTCTCTGAGAAGTCTGACGTCTCTTTCATTTATATGTCTTCTGTCTTCACGAAGATGAAAAACAATTCCATCAACTCCTGCCTGTTCAGCAATGAGTGCAGCAGTTACAGGATCGGGTTGATCCTCCCCCCTTGCATTTCTTAAAGTAGCAATGTGGTCTACGTTTAAAGTAAATCTCATTTTAACTCCCTAGAAAAAATATTTAATAATATTAAAGAGTGAATCTAATCCGATACCATAGTCATTCGCACGATATCTTAAAGCAGAAATCAAATCTATAGAAAACATAACTCCCATGTGTGTGATGACACCATAAATTATTGAACGAGTTCGTATAGCAAGAACTCCTAGAACAAGTCCCCCGGCAATAGCTCCAAAAGTTTCAAGGACCGGTTTCCCGTTATGCAAAATTACAAAAGGAATCATTTGAATCAGAACTGCATAGTAACCAAATTTTTCTTTTAGTCCGAACAACAAAAATCCACGCCAAATAAACTCCCAGCCGAACATGTAAATCAACATACCTGATTCATATATGTAAAACGATCCCCAGTCATTACGTGTGGATAGGAGATGAGGATATTTTTCAGAGAATGAAGGAGTTGACGATACAAACCATATCAAAATAATCATCAAGAGTAAAAAGCCACCTGAATAATATAATCCGGATTTTAATTCACCGACTTGCAATCCATAATCATGAAGATTCTCTTTTAAAACAAACTTTACAATTACAATCGAAAGGATGTACAGAGTAAAAAAATCGCTGATAAACCAATAGAGGTACTCGTATAAATAAACGTCAGGATCGTTCTGGTATATTGGAAAAATATTAATCCTGAAAAAATTCCTCGAGGTGTAATACCAGGAAATTGTTTGAAGGACAGCGACTGAGAGGAATATAATAATTACCTTTCGGTCCAGACCCCTGATAATCTCGATGAGTTTATTGTATTCTACTTTAAAGTTTGGAATGTTCAATTCATTTTCGCAAAAATTATACAACGAACTGGATTAATATAATTCTAAGTGAGTTTGATTCATATTTAAAACGTTCATTTTGGGCTGAATTCTAAATTTCACTGCCTTGACAAAAATGAATAGATACGTTATTTTAGCACTCGCTTTTATAGAGTGCTAATAAATAATTTAACTAATTTAGGAGTAAAATATGTCAAAATTAAAGCTCAATCCATTAGCCGACAGGGTTGTTGTTAAACCCGCAGAGGCTGAAGAAAAAACTAAAGGTGGTATTATCCTGCCTGATACAGCAAAGGAAAAACCTGTTGAGGGGTCAATAGTTGCTGCCGGACCTGGTAAGGTTGCAGATAATGGTGAACTGGTCAAAATGACTGTAAAAGTTGGTGACAAAGTTCTATATGGCAAATACAGCGGGACCGAAGTGGCTATCGATGGCGAAGAGTATCTCATCATGCGTGAGAGCGACATCTTTGCAATTGTTCCTTAATAATTATTAATCAGAAAAAAATCAGAGGTAAAAAATTATGGCAAAATTAATTGAATATAACACTGACGCAAGAAGTGGTTTAAAGACTGGTGTCGATAAGCTTGCTAATGCTGTCAAGGTTACGCTTGGTCCAAAGGGACGAAATGTAATTCTTGAGAAAAAATTTGGTGCACCTACCGTAACTAAGGATGGTGTTACCGTTGCAAAAGAAATTGAACTTGAAGACAACGTTGAAAATATGGGTGCACAGATGGTACGTGAAGTTGCTTCCAAGACCAGTGATGTTGCCGGTGATGGAACAACCACTGCAACAGTTCTGGCTCAGGCTATTTACAGAGAAGGACTAAAGAACGTAACTGCCGGTGCAAACCCGATGGATCTAAAAAGAGGAATTGACATAGCAGTCAATAAAATTGTTGAATATCTAAAATCAATCAGCCGGGATGTTGAAGGTAGAAATGAAATTGCACAAGTTGGGGCAATATCTGCAAACAATGATAAATCAATTGGTGATTTGATTGCAGATGCAATGGAAAAAGTTGGTAAAGATGGTGTGATAACGGTTGAAGAAGCAAAAGGTACGGAGACTTCACTTGAAGTTGTAGAAGGAATGCAGTTCGATCGTGGATATCTTTCACCTTATTTTGTAACAGATGCCGAATCGATGGAAACTGTACTGGAAGATCCGATGATTCTCATTCACGATAAGAAAATTTCAGCAATGAAAGATCTTTTGCCAGTCCTTGAAAAAGTTGCACAACAAGGTAAAGCATTATTGATAATTGCTGAAGACCTTGAAGGTGAAGCTTTGGCAACATTAGTTGTGAACAAGATTCGGGGAACCTTGAAAGTCGCTGCAGTTAAAGCTCCAGGATTCGGAGATAGAAGAAAAGCAATGCTCGAAGATATTGCTACTTTAACAAGCGGCACAGTGATTTCTGAAGAGAGAGGTTTCAAGTTGGAAAACGCAACTGTATCTTACTTAGGTACTGCCAAGAAAGTTGTTATCGATAAAGATAATACAACCATTGTTGAAGGCGCAGGAAAGACTGATGATATTAAGAAGAGAATTAACGAAATAAAAGCACAGATAGATAAGACAACTTCTGATTACGACAAAGAAAAACTTCAGGAAAGATTAGCTAAACTTTCAGGTGGTGTTGCAGTGCTGAAGATAGGAGCATCAACTGAAGTTGAAATGAAAGAGAAGAAAGCTCGTGTTGAAGATGCGCTTCATGCAACCCGTGCAGCAGTTGAAGAAGGAATTGTTGCAGGTGGAGGTGTTGCGTTAGTTAGAGCAATAAATGTACTTGATAAAATTGAAGGTGAAAACCTTGACCAGACAACTGGTGTAAAAATTATTCAGAAAGCTCTCGAAGAACCATTGAAACAAATCGTAAACAACGCAGGTCTTGAAGGATCGGTTGTATTACAAAAAGTTAAAGAAGGAAAAGATGACTTCGGATTCAATGCATTTAGTGAAAAATACGAAAACCTTATCAAAGCCGGAGTAATCGATCCGACAAAGGTTACTAGAACTGCTTTAGAAAACGCTGCTTCAGTTTCTGCATTACTCATCACTACTGAGGCTGTTGTTTATGAAAAGAAAGAAAAAGAAGCACCAATGCCTCCAATGCCAGGCGGCGGTATGGGTGATATGGGCGGAATGTATTAAAATCACCGATAATATTTATTATCAGAAAGGCGGGACTATTCCCGCCTTTTCCATTTTAATGCATTTCTATGGTCTGAGTTTTGCAGATTTTTGGGCAAAAAGTAAAGAATTATTCCATTTTCAGCCGGAAATCAAATTAATGTTAAAACTAACCAATCTGACTAAGAACTTCGGAAAATTTAGTGCGGTAAATAATATCAATCTGGAAATAAATGCGGGTGATTTTTTCGGCTTTTTGGGGCAAAATGGAGCCGGAAAGACCACCACTATCAAGATGATAACCGGACTTTATGCACCTACTTCTGGTACTGTTCATATCGGCGGAATTGATATTCAGAAAAATCATATTGAGGCTAAAATGCTCATTGGTTACATCCCCGATCAGCCATTCCTTTACGAGAAGTTAACAGGCAAGGAATTTCTTTATTTCTGTGGAGGACTTTATCAGATAGAAAAGAATAAGCTCAGAAATAAAATTGATGAAATAATTTACCAGCTTAAAATAGAGCAATGGGTCGATAAACGAACCGAAGAATATTCACAGGGAATGAAGCAACGAATTGCAATTGCCTCTTCGCTGCTGCATGATCCTAAGCTTTTGGTTGTGGACGAACCAATGGTTGGTTTGGATCCTCAAAGTGCAGTAATAGTAAAAAATGTTTTAAAAGAAAAAGCTCAACAAGGAGTTGCTATTTTTATGTCAACTCATAGCTTGAATGTCGCTGAAGAAATTTGTTCCAGAATTGGAATCATAAAGGATGGTAAAATGATATTTGAAGATAAGAATGAAATTATTGAACAAATAATTGGAACCGATCATCAAAATCTTGAATCACTCTTCCTGCATCTTACAAAATAAATGAATTCCCTTGTCCACATACTTAATTTTAAGCTCCTTTCATTCTTAAAATTAGAAGATAAACTAAGTAGCAAATCCGTAGCAAAAAATTTAAGCTCTTCGGCAGTATATCTTTTATTTGCGATAGGAATATTCTTATTTACACAAAACGTTATTAGCTATCTGATGGATGATGTAAAAATCGGAATGTTTCTTCTACACAGATTTATATTCGTTGTGCTTTTTATTTTTTTTATGACCGTTAATATTGGAAACATCGTTGTTTCATATTCAACTTTTTTCAAAACGAGGGAAGTTAGTTTTCTGCTGAACAAGCCTATTTCATTTGCAAAAATTTTCATTATTAAGTTCATCGATAATTTCTTTTATAGTTCATCGACTCTTCTATTGATGGTTACCGCTGCGCTGGCAGGATATACTTCGTTTTTCCAATTACCCTGGTACTTCATTCCGTTTGCACTACTTGTGTTAATTATTCCTTTTATGTTTATTGCAGGTACACTTGGTGCTATCACTTTACTAATAATCATGAGATTAGCCGGCAAGTTTGGAATTAAAAAAGTTCTGATATCTATCGCATCAGTTTATGCCAGTACTATAATTTTATTCTACACATTCAGCAGTCCTGTTAAACTTGTAACAAATGTTTTTAAATATTTTCCAAATTTAAATAACTACTTTGGATTTCTTGAAAGTCCTGTAATCAAATTTTTACCAAATCATTGGGTTGCTGATGCATTGTATTGGATTGCAACCGGAAAGACTTTAGCATCTGGCTGGTATATTTATCTCCTGATCGTCGTCTCCATTTTGTTTTTATTGATCGCATTGCTTCTTGCCAGCAAATGGTTTTATAAATCCTGGCTTGTTTTTCTAACACTTTCAAATGATCTGTCAATCAAAAAGAAGAGTAGCAGAATATCTGTACTGTCATTCAAAAAAGAGTCATCGTTAAAACCAGTAAAGGAAGCACTGCTGAAACGAGAATTGCTTCTGTTCATCAGGGAACCAAGTCAGTGGACGCATTTTCTTGTGATGGTATTTTTAATTTCAATTTTTGTTCTCTCATTGTCTAATGTAAATGTTTTAATTATGAATGCTTATAACATTTACCTTAAAACATTAATCTATTTGATCATTTATTTGTTCAACGTTTTTCTTATTGCATCAATGTCACTGCGATTTATTTTTCCACTGGTAAGTTTAGAAGGAGAATCTATCTGGAAGATCCGAAGTGCACCTTTGAACTATAATAAAATGCTGCTGATAAGATTGTATATTTATTTCTCAGTGATATTTACGATAGGGCAACTGCTAAATTTTGTTTCCAACTTTAATTTCTCCGTCTCATTAATGGCTATATCACAATTAAATACAGCTTTTGTAACAATTACCCTGGTAGCATTAAACTTTGGAATGGGATCCTCGTATGCAAATTATAAAGAGAAGAATCCAATCAGAGTTGCATCATCGCAAGGGGCATCTCTCACATTCTTGTTTACAATAGTGTATCTGGTGTTTCTAATTATTCTTCTTTTCGCTCCTCTCAGCAATTATTTTTTCACTTATGATAAAAACAGTATTGAGTCCGTCTCTCAATTACTTTACACGAGTTTTATTCTGGGAACAATCGCAGTAATAGTTTCCTACCTAAGTATTACACGAGGTGTAAAACATTTTAGCAAAGATATTTGAGATGTTAGGGTGAGGGTTTTCCAATTTCATTCAAGATGCCATTTATTCTCAACCACTGATTTTATAATTTCTTTCCCTCTGTGACCAAAAATTGGATGGTTTTCTTTAGAAAGTTTATCTGCTAATTTCAGGGCAATCTTTGCTGTTGGAATATTTTTTTGTTTAGATTCTTTGAGTATTTGCAATGCTCTGTTATAAATAGAGTGTTCCCATCCTCTGTTGAAGTGATTTTCAATCATTGGATCATTTTTAACATAACCGTATTGTTCATTTGCACAAGTTACAATTCCCATTCTGTTGGTTAGAAAATCCGGGACATAAACTATCCCCTTTTCGTGAATGGTTTTTGCGTCTCTGTTCATATCTTCAAGCTGATTGTTGGCTGCACCACAAATTATTTTTGCTTTAAGCATCGGAATCGTCTTAGAATTCAAAATTGCACCGGTAGCATTTGGTGAGAAGATATCGCAATCTTCACTAAATATGGAAAGGTCTTCCTTTTTAACTAATCTGCATTCGAGATTTTCGTTTAAAAACTTTTTCTTTGCTAAATTAACATTATCAGGATTAATATCTGTCGCAATAACTTTTTTCACTTTTTGATCAAACAGAAATTGAACTAAAGGTTCTCCAACATGACCTAATCCCTGGACTGCTATAGTTTTCCCTTCAAGTGTAATAGAGCCTAAAAATTCCGTTGCTGCTTCCATTCCGGAAATTACTCCTCTTGCTGTTGGTGCAGATGGATTTCCACTTCCACCAAATTCTGAGGGGATACATGTAGTAAATCTTGTGTGTGAAAAAACATTTGCCATGTCATCAACGCTGGCACCAACATCTTCAGCAGTAACATAACATCCGTTTAAAGAAGAAATAAAAGTGCCATATTCGCGATATATTTTTTTGCGGATATTCAAATTCATTTTATCAAATTTAGCATTGTGAGCTATGACTCCTTTGCCACCACCCCACCACAATCCAGCGAGAGCATTTTTAAAAGTCATACCAGCACCAAGACGAAGTCCATCTCTAAAATAATCTTCAATATTATCGTAATCCCAGTATCTCACACCTCCGGCAGCTTGCCCTCTGTTGGTTCGATGAATAAATGCACCAAGTAGCATATCATAATCTTCAGAAATTTTACAGAACCAACCCTCGTGTTCAATAAAATCTCTCCCTTCATTTTCAAAATAATCAGCTATCGGTTGAAGTTGGTGATGAGAAGTGGTGAGCTGTTTTTTTATATCATCATAAATAAAAAAGAATTTTTTAATATTCTCTTTTCTTAGAAAGTCTATGAAATCAGTTATAGAATTTGCGAGTTGCTCGGGTTTTTTAATCATTGACCTCCCCTATTTGATTTACATCTATTTAAACAATATCAATTTTTTCTGTGGTAATCGAAATCCTGTCAATAACATTACTTTCATTAATAATCACTGCGCTAAGCTTATTACCCGAGTATGCAGAAGTGTCAACGTAAACGGTATCACTGTCTTCATCATATGTAATTTCCTGAAATCTGGTATGTCCTACAATCTGAAGCTTGCCAAGATTCAATAATTTATCCCTCGTCCATAAAATCCCATGATCAGTATTAAGGTCTTTTTCAATTATGTTTATAAGTTTTTGTTTGTCGGATAGCGGATTCTTTCCAAGCTTTCTTGCATAGTGACTTGAAATGCCTGCGTGACAAATAAAGCAGTCACTCAAATCTAAGATAAGTGGGGCTTTGATGATAAAATTAAGATGCTTGTTCATTTCCGCAAACCGATTACTGTAAGAGTCCAGTGTAGTTTCCGAACCATTAAATACCCACGATCTGCCAAGCATACTTGATGGATGCTTAATGAAATAATAAAACATATAATCGTGGTTGCCAGCAGTGAAAGTTATTTTATTTTTTTTTATAAACTCCACAACTTCATAACTAAACTTTCCTCTATCGACCAGATCTCCGACAGCACAAACCGGGATATCCGGGTACTTTTTTAAAATTAAGGTATAAAGTTTCTTAAGCGTGTGAAAACAACCGTGAATGTCCCCGATTACTGCTACCATAATTAGATGTGTCTCGTTTCCTTCGCGTATTTTGAAAGTTCATCTCGAAACTTTGGGTGAGCAATGTTAATTAATTCTTTGGCTCGTTCCTTCAATGACTTTCCAAAAAGTTGAGCAGTACCATATTCTGTAATTACATAATGAACATCACCGCGGGATGTAACTACTCCTGCGCCGGGTCTGAGTTGTGGAACGATTCGAGAATACTTTCCGTCTTTAGTAATTGAAGGAAGTGCAATAATTGGTTTACCGCCATCTGAGTGTGCAGCACCTCTTATAAAATCAACCTGACCTCCAATACCACTGAAAATTTTTGTACCAATTGAATCGGCACAAACCTGTCCGGTTATATCAATTTCTATAGCAGAATTTATAGCAACCATTTTTTTGTTTTGAGCAATCACAAACGGATCATTTACATATTCTTGTGGATGGAATTCAATTACCGGATTATTATCAATAAACCTGAATAATCTTTTGGTTCCTAAAACAAATCCGGCTATAATTTTTCCAGGATGAATACTTTTTTCCTCACCGTTTACAATTCCTTCTTCAACCAGATTAATTATTCCGTCAGAAAACATTTCAGTATGAATCCCAAGGTTTCTCCTATCACGTAAATATTTCATAACAGAATCCGGGATAGCACCAATTCCCATTTGCAAGGTCGCTCCATCTTCAATTAATTCGGCAGTGTTTTTCCCAATAGTATCGTAAATTTTCAACATCTCATTACTTGTATTTGGATCAACCTGCGGCAATTCCTGAATAGGTTCTGAGTGTTCAACAAGATGATGAATTTTATTTATATGAATAAAACTATCTCCAAGACTACGTGGCATTTCAGTGTTAATTTGTGCAATAATTATTTTAGCTTTGTCTGCTGCAGTTTTGATAGTGCCAACATCCACACCGTAGCTACAAAATCCGTGCTCATCAGGTGGAGATACATTCAGTAAAGCGACATCGACCGGAATAATATTTCGTTTAAAAAGAAGAGGAACTTCAGAAAGGAATATTGGTATAAACTCTGCTCTACCTTCGTGAACAGCTGTTCGAACATTAGCACCGGTAAAAAAAGCTTTGTGCTTAAAATGTTTTTCCATCCCCGGATTTACATATGGCAAATCACCGACAATTAGTATGTGATAGATGGTAACATTTTCAAGCTCATCTTTTCTTTCAACCATTGCACGAATAAGCTCAAGTGGGACAGCACACCCCGGCTGAATAATTACGTTATCACTCGACTTAATTTTTTTTACAGCTTCATCGGCGGTCGTTAATTTACGACTGTAAATATTATATAAGTTGGCGGGCAAATTCTTTTTTCTTATTTCTTCCAATGTAACCATAAAACATTTCTTCTATTACTTAATAAATGAACCTAATTAGTCGAGAAAACGTGAAGTTTTTTATAACCTACTTCAAAGGATTCTGCGATTGATTCATTAGTACAAAAACCGTTGTAGGTGCATACACCTTTTGCTAATCCATCATTCCCCATCAAAGCATGAATAAGTCCGTTGTCAGAAACCTCGTGCAGATAATCGAGTACGGAATTGTTCAATCCATAGCTTGCAGTACGTGCAACTAATGCAGGCATATTTGGGACACAATAATGAATTACGTTATGCAAAGTATAAACAGGGTCTGAAATAGTAGTAACTCTGCTAGTTTCAACACATCCACCCTGGTCTATTGAAACATCAACTATTACGGCACCTTTTTTCATTTCCTGAACCATTTCAGTTGTTACAAGATGCGGAGCTTTTTCACCCTTAATTAATACCGCACCAATCAACACATCTGCAAATTTTACACCACGGGATATCGTATATGGATTTGCCATTACCGTGGTTATTCCTCTTTGAAACTCTGATTCAATTTGTCTCAATCTGGAGAGATCTCTATCAATAACAATAACCTGAGCACCTCTACCCAAAGCAGCTCTGGCGGCAGTAATTCCTACTACACCAGCCCCGAGAATTACGACTGCGGCAGGAGCCACACCTGTAATTCCGCCCAACAAGATCCCTCTTCCGCCTTTTGAGTAACTTTCCAAATATCTTTCAGAAATCTGAATGGAAAGAGGGCCAGCAATCTCGCTCATTGAATTTAGGATTGGTAAGCGTGAATCTTTCTCAATTAGTTCATAACCAATTGCCGTTATTTTCTTTTTTAAAAGTTTTTCGAGAAGATTTTTTTTTGCCATCGTGAGTAGCAAGAAAGAAAAAAGGATTTGATTATCTACGAGAAGATCTGCTTCATCATCGGTTAATGGAGATACTTTAACTATCATTTCAGCTCTGCCAAAAGCTTCTTCCCTGCTATAAACAATAGTAGCGCCTACTTCACGATACTCCTCATCTGTAAAATGGCTGGATTCACCCGCACCACTCTGTAAATAAACTGTATGACCCGATCTAATTAATGAATCAACACCTGCGGGGGCGAGAGCGACTCGCATTTCTTCCCAGCGAGTTTCGGTTGGAATTCCTATTCTCATAATGAAAAACTTTTTATTTCAAAACTAACTATTCGTAAAAATAGATACAACAAAATTCAGTTAAGTCTTTAAAAAACAGGTGAAAGAGGCGCCTTTCCATTTAAAACATTAATAACATTTTTAACCGCAAGTTCAGCCATACCATCTCTGGCTTCATGCGTCGCACTACCGAGATGAGGAATTACCACAACGTTCGGAAATTTTAATAGTTCGGGATTTAGGTTTGGTTCATTTTCAAAAACATCGAGTCCTACAGATATTGGTTTAGCTTTTTGTAATAATTTTATTAGTGCGCTTTCATCAATTATTTCTCCACGGGAAGTATTAATTAAAATAGAATGCTCGTTCAATAGCCTTAGTTTGGTAACATCAAGTAAATGATAAGTTTTTTCATTTAAAGGCAGGTGAACTGAAATAATTTTTGAATTTTGCAGTAGATAATTCAGTGAAACTTTTCTGGCTCCGGTTTCTCTTTCAAGCTTTAGTCTTCTGTTCTTGTCGAAATAAATAATGTTTGTACCAAAAGATTTTGCTCTTACCGCAACCGAACTTCCAATCCTCCCAGCCCCAAGTAGTCCAAATGTTTTATTCTTTAATTCTGTGCCGAGCAACAGTTTTGGTTTCCACCCTTTGTAATTGTTTTCTCTAAGTAATTTTTCACCTTCAAATATTCTTCTAGCACAAGCTAGAACCAATGCTAATGTAAGATCAGCCGTTGATTCAGTTAATACATCGGGCGTATTTGTTACAATTATTTTTTTCTTTTTCGCATAATCAATGTCAATGTTGTTATAACCAACTGCATAGTTGGCTATTATCTTACAATTATGCATTTGGTCAATTAATTCCCTATCTATTTTTTCTGTAAGAAGCGGAATGAGTGCATCACAATCATTTACTTTTTGAAGAAGAAGTTTTCTGGGAATAGGCTGGTCTTTTTTATAGTAGTCGAATGATATTTTATTTTTTCTTAAAAGCTCAAATGCAATTTCGGGAAGCTCCCTTGTAATGAAGACTTTCATTCTAGAATAGAATGGTAATATTAACTAAATAATAATTTTACAATAAATAAAGCACCTAAAATACCGGCAACATCTGCTATTAAGCCAACAGGAACAGCATGACGTGTACTTTTAATATTAACAGCACCAAAATAGACTGCAAGAACATAAAATGTAGTTTCGGTACTTCCTTGAAAAGTGGAAACCAGAATTCCGATAAATGAATCTGGACCGTGGACCTTCATAATATCAGTCATCAATCCTAATGAACCACTTCCTGAAAGTGGTCTCATCAATGCCATTGGTAAAGCTTCTGCAGGCATTCCAATTAAATTTGTCACCGGTTTAAGAACGTAAATCAGCCAGTCCATTGCACCACCTGCTCTAAAAATTCCAATTGCTATTAACATTGCAACAAGATATGGAATTATTTTTACAGCAATATTAAATCCTTCTTTGGCACCATCAACAAAAGATTCATAAACTTTTACCCGCTTAAACAGACCATATCCAACAAAGAGAAGTATCAGTAATGGAATTGCCAGCTTAGAAATTATTTCAATGAAATTTTTAAATCCCTCCATCGAAAAGAAAGAAATCCAACTCGAAAATTTACTGGATAAACCGGTTGAGAAGAATAAAATAATGGCTGCTACAAAAACAAGTGTTAGAACTAAGAATTTAATGTTCTTTTTAAACCAATTTGAAAATTTCCAGGAATCCAGATAAAATTTCTCTAAAAATTTTGCTGCTGTAATTCCTGCAATTGTTGCACAAAAGGCTCCGAAGATTGAAGTGCCAATTATAATTGCAGGATTTAAACTTCCCGAAGCAGCTCTTACTGCTATTGCGGTTGCAGGAATTAATGTGAGTCCTGCTGTATTGATTGCCAGAAAAGTGACCATCGAATTAGAAGCCGTACCTTTGTTTGGATTTATCTTTTCCATCTCATCCATTGCTTTTAATCCAAAGGGTGTAGCCGCATTTCCAAGTCCAAGCATATTTGCAGAAATATTCATAATTATTGAACTTATCGCCGGATGATCAGATGGTATGTCAGGAAAGAGTCTTTTAGTAATAGGTTTTACTGACTTGGCAATTATTTTTATTAGACCTGCATCTTCTGCAATTTTCATAATTCCAAGCCAAAGGGCCATTATTCCAATTAAACCCAACGCAATTGTAACAGCAGTACCAGCATAATTAATTACTTCGTCCGTGACCTTTTGCATCTTTGCGAAAGACATTGATTCGAAAACAACTTCAGCTTTAAATGAATTTTCAGTGCTTCTTTCTTTTAACTTAATTACTCCAGATATATCATCATCTTGACCAGAAGCCTCTGCCATTTCTGACCAGATTGGAGGAACCTGCTCGTCAATATTAAGAATTAAAATACCTGTATTAGATTCTGTAGAATAATTGAGATTGCCATTGAGAATGATTTCATTAAAACTTGCTTTTTGCTCATAAAAATCATTAAAATCACTTGCTGAGACTAAAACTTTTACAGCCTGCTTTCCTTCAGTTAATTCAGAAAAATTATTATTAAAAGAAAGAGTAATGGGAAACGGAAGATGGTTCTTGTATTTGTCAGAACCGTTGTTGATCAAATCAGTGGTAAGAGCGGTGCCTATTCCGAGAACTATTAATGCTACCCAAATATAGTTCAGCACAAATATCCCCTAGAGATTTTTTTAAAAAGTGTTAAAAATGTTTTATCATCATTGATACTCATTTCATCAATAGCCAATTTCATCAAAGGCAAGAAGTTCTTCTGAATCAACAAAATAAAGCTTTCCGATAGATTTGCTTTCTTTTTCTTCACGAATAAGTTTGCCCGAATATTTTTCTATAAAGCTTTGTGCAACGGTGCTAATTGTTTTCTTTTCTTCAGCTTCCTTGATTTCCCCTGTGACCACTACAGAAAAAAGGTGATACAATGGCTCCTTTTTCTCCAAAAACTCTTTGGTTACATTTTTCTCGCTAAGAATTGTAAATTTTGATAAGGTATCCAACTTGATTGTTCGCAGAACTTCTTCATTTTCAATATAAAAGAAAATGTTTTTATTCAGATAAACAAAATTGGTCGCAAACTGAATGAAGCCTTCTTTTTTTAGTGAAATTGCTATTACGCCAGCAAGAGCTGAGTTAAGTTCTTTTTCAACAAGAGGAAGATCCCTGATAATTTTTATTTGTTTATTCATCAGCTTAAAATTAAAATCGAGTTAATTCGATTTAGTAAAATACGATTTGCAATTCATGTTTTGATCTGCAAAAATACAATCTTTACACGTATCTAAATTTAATAAATAGTAATTTTTTCTTATTGATGATATCATCGTGCTGATACCAGAACTGATTACAAAATCAGCTGAATCATCATATTTGAAAATGATAGATTTATCAGGATGTTTTATGAAGATGATTCTGCCCTCAATTTCTTGAATTTGTGTAAAAAGACGCGAAACAATATAAGCATAAAAATTAATCTGGGGTATATAGTTAGCCGCTCTTGTTTTAATGTCCTTTTCTTTAATGTCATCAGTTTTATAATCAACGATAATTAGTTTTTTCTCGGCAATTATAAGCGTATCCAAGATTCCGAAAAGATAATAATCCTTTTCCTTTAGATATACTTCATATTCATTTTTATGATCCGGATATGAATTGATAAATTTGAATTCAGCGGAAGAATAAAATTTCAGGATATCACTTCTGACCTCTTGCAGTAATGATTCAGGAATTCCTTTCATAAAATGTTTAATAAATCTGTCCTCTATAAATGCTGTTAAATTTTCATTTTTGATATTCTTTCTCAAAGCATAATGAATCAAATCACCTTTAAATCTGGAGATATCTGTTGAACTAATTTGATCATCCAAAAGGTATGTTTCTAATTCGCTTCTGCTATATTCTTCCCGGATATTTGTCATTACATTTGGCAAGAAGTGCCCTGATCTTTGAATCAACTCACCAATTTTGTAATTGTAAAGTAGGTTATACATCATCGGGCATCGGGAGAAAGTTGAGAATCTAGTTGCAGAGATTACCTCCCCTTTTGATTCGTCTATAATATCTGACAAATAAAATTTATGCTGATCTATGTCAATACTTTGATCTATAATTTCACTCTCAATTGAATTTAAATCACGAACTATTGGTATTTCAGTTTCAATTTTGCTCACAGAATTTTTATACTCATTTTTTTCTTTTTGAAGGAAAGTAAGCTCTCCGGTAATCTTGAAATTCTCATCGGAAAAATCCACTCCCAATCCTTCTTTCAACAATGCGGTAAATGAATTCTTTTTCTCCATCCTATTTTCTTCAGATAACGAAATAAAAAGGAAATCAATGGCACGTGTTAGACCAACATAAAGTAGTCTTTTTAATTCGGCTAACTCTTTCTTTTCTTCAAATAGATTGTAGATCCCGACCAGCGGAGCCGACAAATACTCACCAAAATAATTTTCGTCTAATGGAACTTTCGTTAAAATTCCAAAATCTTTATCAACAGTGAATGATTTGGATTTTACTTTATTTGTCTGACTTATTTCATTGCATTTGTATAAAAACACTGCAGAAAATTCCAACCCCTTCGATTGATGAATGGTGAGCAGATTAACACCGATACTTCCGGGTTCAATTCGTCCCTGTGACTCATCTTCTGTTCTCTCAATTGACTCTTTGAGGAAAGAGACATAATCATACAAAGTTCTGAATTCCTCATTAAAAAAATCATTCGTCAATGAGATCAGCTTGTTTATATTAGAAATTTCCTGAGGGCTATCTGACCGGGAAGATATTACGGAAATGAAGTCTGATTCTCTTAAAATTTTTCTTAGTAGAACCGGTATATTAATTCTTTTTGAAAGTTCTTTGTTCTCATCAAGAGTTGCATAAATTCTTCCCCAAAAAGATTTTTGCAGATTTGTAGCGTTTTTAAGTTTATGCCAGTACGTTCCTCCTTCGATGGATGATAATTCAAATATTTTTACATCAGAGATCAAAAAGAATGGAGAGCGAAGAACACCAACTAATGAAGCATCGTCTTTATTATTTAATAAAAAAGCAAAATAATTGTAAATATCACTGATGCTTTGTTTCTGATAAAATCCTGTTCCACCAACCAGATTAAATGGAATTTTATTTCTGATAAATACCTTTTGTAATTCTATAAATGAAGATCGTTTTCGAACAAGAATCGCAATATCATTCCATTCCTTTAGTCGATCACTAAATTCTCGTTTGAGTTTAACTATTCTCTTTGCAACAAGTTCGGCTTCAGAATTTTCATCAGTACTAGCAATTAGTATTTCTATTTTTCCTTCGAAATCATCAGATCGGGCACAAACCAAATCAGTAGCCGGTACCTCGTTGAATAATAAATTTGGTTTCTTAAATAAGTTTTGGAATAAATAATTAACAAAAACGCAAATGGACGGAGCCATACGGAAACTATCGGGTAAAGTAAGTAAGGACTCATCTCCATAAATTTTCTGAATGTCTGACTTAGTTCGGGAAAAAACCTGAAGATCAGCATCACGGAAACGATAAATACTCTGCTTTTCATCACCAACAATAAATAGGTTTCCCTTCCTAAGATTATCCAGCAACGGCAGAAAGATTTCGTATTGAATCTCGTTCGTATCCTGATATTCATCCACCAGAAGGTAATTGAATTTTCCAGCAAGTGACTCTTTCACGGAATCATTATCCAAAAGTTTTTTTGCACTTATCAGAATATCTTCAAAATCGAGTACACCAAGTTCTGATTTTTTATTGTCATACGCCGAAAGTACATTATTAAAAATATTAATCAGAGCAAAGATATACCTTGTCAGTTCTCTCTCTATTTTTTCATGATCTTCAGTTAACTCTATTTTATTCAATTGTGAATAGAATTTTTCCACAGTTATTATCGAAATCTCTAATCCATTTCTGGCCTTTGACGGTAGGTATCCTTGCTTTCTAATCTGACCTTTACTGGTCAAAAGATTTTCAGTCAATAATTTCAATAAAATTAGATTTTCAATCAATTCATTTTGTGGTTTAATTATTTTTAGTCCGTGCTTAATCTGATTTGCAGATTCATTTTTTGGATTGAGTTGAAGCACTGAGTCATTAATGTTTTTAATATTTCTATATGTCTCTTCAAACTTTTTAGTGAACAGAACTTCGATGTTAGTTAGAAACAACTCGAAAAGCTGACTGGAAAGTTCTTGTTCACTTGATGAGTAGTACTTTTCGATGAGAACCAACATATTTGTTCTTTTACTTATCAAATCGAGTATTTCTGAGGCTAATTTATTTGCTGAGCCTAATAATCTGATCAACAGTTTTACATTCGACTGATTTTTCGGATCATTCAACATGTCCCGAAGTGTGTTTTGAATTGATATGTCGATTAACTCTGAGGCTTTCTTCTGATCGATCGTTAAAAAGTTTGCATCAAGTGATGCTTCCACAGGGAATTCTTTAAGAAGATCAATACAAAAAGAATGAATTGTGGAAATCTTTGCTGAAACCAATTGCTTTCTGATCTTTTGTATCCTCGCTACACTGTCAGCGTCGGTAGTAACTTGCAATAACTTTTCCAGCTCAATGGATATCTTTTTAAATAACTCACCAGCAGCTTTTTCAGTGAATGTGATAGCAGCAATTTTATTCAGGGGAGTATTGGTGGTGAGAAGTATCTGAAGAAATCTTTGTGCAAGAACAAATGTTTTTCCCGAGCCCGCATTAGCTGTTAGTGAAATTGATCTCTCAATATTAAGTGCTTTGGCTTGATACGGGGTCAGGAGATTCATAACAATTTTCAATCAAACAGATTTAACCGGAATCTTTAATCTGAACTCAGTCCCTTCACTTGAAGATGAAAGTAGTTTAATTTCACCACCAGTATTTTCCAGGAATCTTCTAATAAGTTTTAATCCGAGACCCAGGCCTTTTTCTTTAGTAGTAAAATTAGTTTCAAAAATTTTATTTTGGTTTTCGACAGGGATGCCGGACCCATTATCTGAAAAATCAATTATAGCAAAAGTAGCTTCCACCGAGATATTAATATGGATTACTTTCGCTTTTGCCTGTATTGCATTCCTTATCAAATTGATAAACATTCGACGCATCTGTGAATTATCCGATTCAACGATAATTTTTTCTGTACCTCTACTAATCTTTATCTGAACCTCTTCATCACCAAAAAGGTGGACGGTATCCTTAACAACCGGAATAAGCTCAAATTTTTCAACTTTCAAACTTGGCATTTTTGCAAAAGTTGAAAATTCGGAAGCTATAAGACTTAGGTTTTCAATCTGGTTTAAAATTGCTTGCGAAAGTTTCTTCAGAATTTCATCAAACTCAGTTTTTTTATCATTGTATGATGCAACCAGTTGCTGAACCGAAAGTTTCATCGGTGTAAGAGGATTTTTAATTTCATGTGCAACCTGCTTCGCCATTTCCTTCCAGGCATTTTCTCTTTCAAGTTCCGCAATATCACTTTGATTTTGCTGTAGTTCGCTTGTCATTGCGTTAAAGCCATCAAGCAACTCTTTCAATTCTCCTTTTTCTTTGTTTTCAAGATGAATACTTAAATCTCCCTGTGCAACTGCGTTTGTGGCTCTTGTAAGCTGTCTTATTGGCGAAGAAATCTGATTGGCAAAAATTGTACTGAGTAAAGTTATTATAATAACCGCAAATGAATAAACACCAAACAAGAATACATCAGCATCAACAGGTGAGTATGAAAGTTCTATTTTATTAAATGCATCATTTACACCGAGAATAAAAGCTCTATCACCAAAATCTATCTTTCTATAATATGCATCGTAAATGTATTTATCGATTGACTCTTTAATCAGTAGTTCCCGGTAGCTAAGATAATTTAGATTATAATGTGCCTCAGAATTTATTTTCTCCGAAAGCAACCCATTTTTATAATATTCACTTCTGGAACTAAAACTCTCCTCCGAGTTTTCATAAATTGTGAATGCAATTTTAAGCTCTCTACCAGCATTTATAAATGCAGTTTCAAAATCTCTTTCAGGAATTTTATGTTTCTGCGCTCTGATGTGGTTTTCCAGGTATTCCGACCGCTTACTTAATTCATTAAAAATAGCCGAACTGGTTCTCTCCTTCACGACTTCCCTGTTATAAACCGCAAGAGCAACAATTGGTATTATTGATACCAACATGAATGCTCCCAACAATTTTATCCTGAAGGTGTACTTTAATTTCAGTAATCGAAAACTCAATAAAATGAATGCGAGGAGTAGAATAAATATTGAATGAACAATAAAAATTTTGAAGAAATTGTAAAGACTCCAGGCAATTTCTTTTTCTTTAACTGCCACTACAGTTGTTTTATTTGTTTCATCAAGTTTGCCCTTTAATATGAAAGCAACATAATTTTCACCATAGTAAGAAAGATTTACCCAACCATCTCCGTAAACAGATAAATCAGCGTTGAAAATTTGTTCGCGTAATTCCTTGGACGGGAAAATATTGCCTCGGGCTTGTACAAGTTTCTTATCGGAAAACTCGAAAACCTTTACAAGATTTAAATCAACAACTGAGCCCAGTGCAGCTTTGTTCGATTCAAGAAAATCAGGAAATTCAGCAGCCCCAAGATTTTCAATACTGAACTTTGCGGCAACCGCAATGTAACCGGTTACAATATTTTCATTTTCGATCGGAACAACTCCCGCAAAACCGATACCCACTTGTGAAGTAATAGGAATCTCTTCAGTGGTATTATCATGTTCTGTATTGCTCGATAGAAGTTTTTCATAATTTACGGTTTCGTCAAATCCCACTGTGAACTTGCCGAGCGGATTAAATTCTCGGTCAAGAATCACCAGTTCTGAGCTTAAAGATTCTCTTTGTAGTGAACTTTTACTCCACGCTATAAACGCTTCTGCATCGTAATTTGAATTGAGTTTATAAAATGAAGATATAAGTCTGTCGTTCTGTACTGAACTTCTTAAAGTTTCATCCACCAGATAAGATAAAAGTTCCTTATTTGCCCTGTTCACTTCGTACGCAATTACTTTTAAAGATCTTTTCTCGAGTTCAAGATTGAAATAGTTCAACATTGATATTGCAATAACTGAAGCAATTAATGCAATATATATAATATTTAGAGAGATGGTTTTGTCGCGAAAAATTAAATTTGCGATCATCAGGAAAGTAAGTGCGATAAATCCGAAGTACATAAAAACAGTAATTAGAGGCTCAGATTGTTTTAGAAAAAACGCAAAGCAGGAAAGTTGAATTACAATAAATAATATGCTGAAATGGAATAACGGTTTTTTGGTCTTTAAAAGTCTAAGATATTTTCCAGTCAATAAAACTAAAGCAATGATCACAAACAAAGAGGCAAGTGTAAAAATCAGAATATTGAGATTCATCAAAAGCGCGGGAAGACTTGGGATTAAATCCGGTTCTTTAAAGTAACGGATAGTTGAATCGAACACAACACTTTTAATGGAAGCTGCGAGACCGCGCATTGTGTAAAAACATAGTATTACTAAGATAGGTGCAATCAGAAATTTGAGGAGCTTAAATCGCTGTAAATCTTTTTGCCTGACGTATTCAAAAATGTAAAGGAAAAAATTAACCCCAACTATCATAACAAATATGTTAGTTATTAAGAACTCGATTGGTGATTTTACAATGCCCCATGCAAATGTAGATGAAAAATATGATGGATCTACTAAAGTACCGTCAATATAACGTGATGGAAAACCTGACCAAAAGAATACTAATCTGATCACTGCTACATAAATTGCCAACATTAAAAATCTAATGGACCGCAATTTTATTGCGCGAAAATCAGACCTCATTCCAAGTGTTAGAAAGATTATCCCGAGTACCAACAATAATATCTGGCCCCGTGATGCAGTTTCCTGGATTTCACCAGTTTCAATATTAAGTGATGGCTTAAAAAAACTTACAAGTCCTATTTTACTTTTCTCTTGATTAAGTAAAATAACGGAATGCATCCTACCATCTTTTGAAGGCGAGGCATATGGATCATAATATACATTAACAGAGGTATTAAAGTTGGTGGATAGTTCTTCGTTAAAGCTGACTTCGGTAAAATATTTATTTTGCAAGGAATAATTTTTCTCAATCAGTCTGCTAACGATCATATAAAATCTATCGGAATGAAGAACTACGGTATCAATGATCGTCAGATAAGTAATTAACGGAGAGTTAAAAAAATGTACTTGATTAATCGGATAAACGAATGGAAATATCTTATCCTGCTCAATAGCCAGTGAATTATTCCAGGCTATTATTTTACCATTCGGGGCAACAATTTCAACGGAGTATTTTTCATATTCATCTTTGTTTACAAGAGATTTTAATTTGCCGTATTCATACTCTGATGTGTTTAAAGTTAGATAAAGTTCCTCTTTTATTTTTGCTTTAGTTGTTAGTAGCTGGCTTTCCTTTTCACTCAAAAGAGCTTTAATTCCATTTTCAATCTCAATTGTTTTTGATGATAATTCAATGTCCCAATCAGACTTTTTATTTTCAATTAGTACTGGTGTAATAAGACCAATGGTAAAAATCATCACCAAAATAAAAAAGACGATAGCAAAGTATTTTCTATCGCCTTTAAAGTATGCCGAGAACTTTTTAATCATCAGTTAATTGAAATTTGCGTAATCTGCCATTTGCTACCTGACTTATTCAGAGTCACGTATAAGTGTGCGACTTGCCTCTTTCCCTTTTTCTCAAAATAATATTCTCCCTTAGCATAAGAAACAGATTCATCAGTTTTCGTTTCATCCGTGTTAAATGAAAGTACCCTATAAGAATCAAAAAAATCTTCAAGAATATAATATGCCTGGTTTGAAGAGTAATAACCATTTACTCCATTAAGCAAACTTATGTAAGGTTGCGGAGAAAAATACTTCGATATTTTTTTAACATCATTTGAATTTATACCAGATTCAATATCTTTAAAAATAATGGTTTGAACTTTTATATTGCTGTTGGTATTAATGTTGTACTGTAAGTTTTTATCCTGAGAGAACGAAAGTGTGGAAATACATAAGGAAAAAATAATCGCGAAAATAAAAATTAAAGTCTTCATTTGTTACTAATTTAATTAAATCTGAATCATAAATCTATAAGTAGAGATGGGGCAATTGCCCCATCCTTTTACCTTAACCACTGTTTTTCTAAAGTTTTTCTTTGACCATTCACCGATGGTTTTAATTGTCGTTCACCTTCGACAGTTTGATATGCCCAGTCAAACACAACTCTTTCGTTTGTAATATTTGATATTCTAACCTTTGCGAAATGATTATCCCAAGTCCAAATAACATAAGTATGACCAACTTTTGCAAAAACATCTTTAGTTGATGACCAACCAATTGTTGGTGCATATGGGATGTCGTAAATATCAGCGGTCGGTCCCATATCCTGAATATCTGTATCGTCCCAAACATCCAGGTAAAATGTTCCTTCATAGTTTTCAAAGAAGAAATCAGTTGCTTCTGTATTATAAGCAACAACCGAATAAAGAGCGAATGAGTAGCCTGAATTATTCGGGAATCGTCTGAAATCAAAAATTGCCTGGTTAAATCCTTCCGGTCGGGCTGTTGCATAAACAACATCAAGGCTAAGATCACTTTCGTTTCCATTATAATCATAGGCTGTTACAGCGTAATAATACTTATTTCCGTTAACAGCTTCATCGTCAATAAAATAATTGTAAGGAGAAGATCCGATTAAGCTATATTCACCATCGTAAGAATAGCTGAAATAGATATTGTAACCAGCAAGGTCAGGATCTCTGTTTTCGTTCCAGTACAAATCGATTCTGTCGTCACCAATTACAACATTTACTCCGTTAGGAACAACTGGCGGGACATAATCTACAACATATTCAGGCTCATTTACGTCGCAGCCTGAAAAGTAAAATACTGTTAATAATAGTAAAGAAATTTTAATAAGCTTTTTCATTTTATCACCTCATTTATTTTCTTTATTGAAGAGCCAAATGAAGTGCCATAGAAAAAAGCTCGAAAACGCTTTATTCTGATCAGAAAGTCAAGTTTTTGCGTATAGAATATTAGACAGGCTTATGATAAAAATTAAGCACTTGTCAGGTCAATCCATTGCTCATCATAAAACATTTTTTTCTTATTGATGACTGCTATGGTTTTACCTGTAAGTAGTTTTTTATCAAAGGGTGAGTTTTTGGATTTACTTATGAACTTCGAGATATCTACAGTCCAGACATGTTTCGGATCAATGATTGAAAAGTTCGCGACCTCTCCTTCTTTAAAAATAGGAATTGGAAGATTAAGAATTTTTCTGGGATTAATTGATATTTTTTTGACGAACTCTTCAAGACTAATTTTATTCTTATTTACTAGTTCAGATAATGACAATCCAACGGTCGTTTCGAATCCAACAATTCCGTTTGGAGCGTACTGGAATTCTGATTCTTTTTCTTCAATTGAATGAGGTGCATGATCTGAAGCAATACAATCAATTGTACCATCCTTTAATCCTTTAATAATTGCATCTACATCTGCTTGTGTTCTGAGAGGTGGATTCATTTTAAAATTAGGATCATAAGATTTTAAAGAATCATCGGTCAAGGTAAAATGATGTGGAGTGACTTCAGCAGTTACTTTAATTCCTTTTTTCTTCGCTTCTCTAACGAGGTTAACAGAATTTTTTGTACTGATGTGCGCAATATGAATTCTTCCGCCTGTGTATTCAGCCATAAGAATATCACGGCTAACAATTATATCTTCAGCTACTGAAGGCAAGCCCGGTAAACCCAAAGAAGTTGAATTTATCCCTTCATTCATGGCACCATCCGCTAGCGTCTCATCTTCACAATGCTCAATTATTGGAGCATCGTACATTGAAGCGTACTCAATTGCTCTTCTTAAAACTGAAGCTGTTTTAATTGCAACACCATCATCTGAAAATGCAACTGCACCGGCATCAACTAATTCAGCCATCGGAGAAATAATTTCTCCTTTCCGACCGACGCTCGCTGCTGCAACCGGATGAACGTCAACTAAGTGATTCTTCGCCTGTTCTATGATAAACTTAACAACTTCTGCCGTATCAGTTGCGGGCTCTGTGTTGGGCATACAAGCTACTCCTGTAAATCCGCCCGAAGCTGCACTGTTACAACCTGTGATGACGGTTTCCTCATCTTCTCTTCCAGGTTCACGTAAATGAACATGCATATCAAATAAACCCGGGACAAGAATCTTGCCTGTAAAATCAAACTCCCTTGCTCCTTGAATATCGTCATCAGTTAACTTTCCAATTTTTGAAATCAGTCCGTTATTTAAGAGTATTGACGATTCTTTAAGATTGATATTTTCTTCAGGATGTATTACGTCTACGTTTTTTAAAACAATTTTCATAAGAAATACTTTAGTTTAATGTTCCTAACAAATACAGTACTGCCATTCGAATGGCTACTCCGTTAGTAACCTGATAAAGAATTATTTGGTTTGAACCATCGGCAACTTCCGAAGATAGTTCAACACCCCTATTAATTGGACCAGGGTGTAGTATTAAAATATCTTTGCCATTTTTTTCAAGTCTTTCTCTTGTTATGCCAAAATACTTAGCATATTCTCTGATCGATGGAAAATACTCTCTTGCTTTTCGTTCAAGCTGAATCCTAAGAACGTTAAGCACATCATTCTCCTGAATTGCTTCATCAATATTATGTATCACATCAACTCCTAAATCTTTAATGTCTCGCGGAATCATGGTCGATGGTCCACAAACCGAAACTTTAACACCCATAGTTTTTAATCCAAATATGTTTGACAGCGCAACCCTACTATGAGCAATGTCTCCAACTATGCAGACCTTTAATCCTTCAAGATGACCAACTTTTTGCCGAATGGAGTACATATCCAGTAACGCTTGTGTGGGATGCTCATGAGTTCCATCACCAGCATTTATAACATTTGCATCGGTAATTTTAGTAAGATAAACAGGTGCGCCTGCTGCGGCATGTCTCACAACAATCATATCTATTTTCATAGCTTCGATATTTTTTACCGTATCCTTAAAAGTTTCGCCTTTGCTAACGCTGCTACCTGAAACAGAAAAATTAATTGCATCGGCAGATAATCTTTTTTCAGCCAGTTCAAATGAAATCCTGGTTCTTGTTGAACTTTCATAAAATAAGTTAACAATAGTTTTTCCCTGAAGTGTTGGAACTTTTTTAATCGGTCGGTCCAGAATTTCTCTGAAGGTGTGTGCTGTATCCAGAATAGTCTGGATATCTTCTTTCGGAACTCCCTGTAATCCTAGCAAGTGTTTACTAGATAGAGCCATATTCAATCCCCCTTTCCATCAATTTCGATAAGATAAACAGCGTCCTCTTCGTCAACCTCATTCATTCTTACTTTTATTTCTTCGTTTTGTGACGTGGGAACATTCTTTCCAACATAATCGGCACGGATAGGAAGTTCCCGGTGTCCTCTGTCAACCAATATAAAAAGTTGAATTGAAGCTGGTCGACCTAAATCCATTATTGCATTCATTGCTGATCGAACTGTTCTGCCCGTATAAAGTACATCGTCAATAAGTATGATATGTTTTTCATTTATATCGAATGTTATATCTGAAACCGATACTTCGGGTTGTTTGATCCTTGTACGAAAATCATCCCGGTAAAGTGTCACATCAAGCACACCTATGGGTAGATCAGCACCGTCAATGCTCTTTAGTTTAGCTTGAATTCTTTTTGCAAGAAATTCGCCACGGGTGCGCATCCCCATTAGTATGATATCTTTTGAGCCTTTATTTTTTTCCAGAATTTCGTGGGCAATTCGGGTGAGTATTCTATCGAGACCTTCGCTGTCAGCAACTTTTGTTCTAATTTTCATACAAAAAAACCTCCTGAGTTTCCGTTTCTGGAGGTATTGTATTGAATTTGTTTTTTCATTTCCTTCTCCATCTCTCCGGATAGAATTAAAGGTTATTAAATAATTATTATCACTACCAAAATACAAAAAAAATATTGGAGTAAAAAAAAGTTAACCATTGGCTTTCTAATACCATCTTTATTTAAAAAAGAAAAGGGATCATATTTCAGATCCCTTCTCAGAATAATTCTATTACTATTTCAGATTATTTAACTTTAAATTCAACTCTTCTGTTATAATAACGGCTTACAGAATCTGATTCTTTGAATAACAGATCTTTTTTACCTTTACCTACAGTTGTCAATCTGTTTCCAGCTACACCTTTAGCAATAAGGTATTTCTTTACAGATTCAGCCCTTTCTAATGATAGTTTATCATTGAATTTATCTGAACCGATCTGATCAGTATGACCTACTATCTCAACATTTGCTTCAGGATTTTCAAGAAGAATTGCTGCTGCATTGTCAAGAATTGGATAAGACTCAGGTCTTAAAGTAGCTTTGTTGAAATCGAAGTTTACACCAATAAGAACCCACTCTTCTTCGACCATAGTTGGACCCATGCATCTGCTTACGATTTCACATATTCTATCGTAATCAACTTCTGTAGGCATGGTTTGATATTTTCTAACAATGTCTTCGATTCTGTTGTAATCAACTTCGTCTTTTCCGGTATACAGATCACAGAATTTTGAAGGTGCACCCTTACCAAAGTAATAGAGAACACCAATGTCTGCGTTTATCCATGAATCATTAGAATTACCGCCGAAGAAACTACCGCCATTGAAGGAACCGTTATCGAATCCTGTCCTTGTATCAACACCATCAATTTTACTGTTACCCATTGTGTGATAAACGCCTTCACCGTGCAGACGCCAGTCTTCGCTAAGTCTGATATCAACACCAGCACCAATGTTGAATTGTGCACCAACATTAGATTCTTCATTTAACTCACTCTCGAAGACTACATCTCCTGCACCATCGTAAATGATGGCATTCTCAGGTTTATTGTAATTTAAACCTGCACCAGCTAAAAGAAACATTGTGATTGGTTCACAAGGATTGAAATAGTATAGAAAATCAAGATCGGCTGTGATCATATTATTTTCAACAAACTCCCCGTTATTCAAGTTGTAATTGTCATAATATTGAGCAGCTACATGATTATAAGCACCTTTCAATCTCCAGGAAAGATGTTCTGAAAAATTTCTTTGTATTGAAAGAAAGCCTCCATAAAATGTGCTCGTATTCAACGAAGCCTCTTGAATTCCTACATACATCGGATATGTAAAACCAAATCCAAATCCCCAGGCATCGGAAGCAACAGATCTATCTTGTGCGAATGAGTTACTCATAAAGAGTAAAACAGCTGAAAGTGAAAGAATTGTTAATATTCTTTTCATAATTACCCTCATTATTTGTTATTGATATATATAATTTACTTAACGAATTATTATGCTAAAGTCTAATTATCAATTTTTAGCACCTGTTAAGATATTATAAAAACTAAACAAAAACAATAAATCAACAGTTTAACTTATTCTTACTTAAAGACTTAAGTGCAAAAATCCTTCCAAAATTACTACTAAATTTTAGCTGATTTAAGGGATTTATATTATTTTTTCAAAAGCAATTTTTTCTATAATGTAAAAAATTAATACGGGGTGTAGCGCAGCCCGGTTAGCGCGCTTCGTTCGGGACGAAGAGGTCGGGGGTTCGAATCCCCCCACCCCGACAAAGAATTTTATTTGAAAATTAGAATCCTACTCCCACACCGAAACTTATAAATGGATCCCACTCCTCATAGGGAGAATTTGTATCATTTAAAACATCAAAGAGTACTTCAGCATAAGCCCAAACATTTGGAGAAATCATTTGACTGTAACCACCACCTAATAATAGGAATGGCACCCATACCCTTTCGGTTTGATAATTACTAATGTCTGGAACAAAATAGGCGTTCTCAAAACTCCAATAAGCAAACTCAGCATGTGCATATAACTGTGGAATAATTCGGTAGCGACTAAAAATGCTTCCACCGTAATTGCTAGAATTAAAAGTGGGATCAACTGAGCTGTTGCTCCAATAGGTATAACCAATTTTCCCACCGAGTGAAAATTGCGGAGTTACTTTGTATCCGACAATTGGTTGAACGCTAATAGAGAAATAGTTAGAAGAAAATCCGAATCCTAAATTTCCACCATAATACCATTTACTTGGTTGCGAATTTTCTTTTTTAGTTTTCGATGCTTGATTCATCTCAGTTACTTTTGTCGTATCCGATTGGGCAATAACATTATAAGAAATAAACAACAATACTGTAACAAGTTTTAGTAGTTTCATTTTATGTTCTCCATAAATAATTAATGGGTTTGTTCAAAATACAATTTAAAAATTATCAAGCAAGATTAATTTTAATCAAATTTGCATCATCTATTTTTCTTTACTAATTAAGGAGCCATTGTAGAATGCCTGACAGTTTACATTCATTATTTCCTTGTAAAGATTTGTTACTGGTGCCAGAAGTGTGCTGACTACTTTCACTTTCCCAAGTGTAGGTTTATTCAGATCACCAAAAACATCTTGTTGGAAAATACTACAACCATTGTCATTAATAACTGCAAAACTGACCTCCAAACTATCTGTTGAAATGTCGATCCAGCCTTTAGCAGCAACTTTATTTTTTAATGTACTTAGTGCCACATCTTCTGCGAGGAATGAACCGTTTGTAACTTTCCAATTAGAAACAAATTCTTTGATTTGACTTGATTTCCCCTGACTCATTATAAATATCTTTGCAAAATCAGTTCCCTTAGTAACTACTAGACCCACAGGTCCAGCCAGCAAAAGAGCACCTGCATCAACAAGATTAAAATTCTGACTTCGCTGAAACTCTTCTATCACTTTGTCGGCATCTACTCCATAAAAGATCAAATTTTTACCTGATAAATTAATTTTACCATTCAGATTGGAAACTATCCCTTTCAGTTCACTTCCCTCACCAGAAATATCCATTAACATTGATAGGTTACCAGAAATTGTTGTGTCATTCAAAAAAGTATGGAGCATTTCCTGAATATTGAAACTGGAAATGTTACAATAAATACTGAATTGGGGTCGTTTGATAAATGGTTTAAGATTATAAGATATTTGACCTTTTGCACCAGTGCCAAACACTTTTGGTTTTTTAGTTTCAACTATATACTCACCATTTTTCGCTAAAAAATTAAAATCAAATTCTTCTACATCAAAACCTGATGAACGAATTTTATCTGCCTTGATATTACCTCTTGCATACAAGGTAGCTAACGGATTCGGATTTTCATTAAGTTTATAATCTATTCCAGTCGATTTGAAATTTAATAACCTGGTAACTATTGTATCTTTACTATACGCATATTCCAAATTTCCATTAGTTATATTTAATAATTTAATTTGAGTTGAATCATCAGCGAATTGTAATTCAAGGAAAAGTGAACCGTACATTTTACCATCATAGATTTCCGGGATAGAATCTTTCTCCTCGTCATATAAGAACTTGGAAATTTTTATTCCATCCATCTCAATATCAGTTTTAATATAGTAAGGCTGGTAAGAAGAAGAATTATATCTACCATTTATATCAAATCTACCATCAAGAAATTCAGTTTTGAAATGATCAAAATCCATATGAAATCCCAGAGCACTCTCGCTGATTTTAAATTTGCCAGAGTTGATATCGATTGTCGGTAGAAAGCCTTCAGCTGTTGCTTTTAGTTTTTTAATATTAAAAGAAATTTCTGGAAAAGATTTAAAGTGAAGAGCTTTAGAAGTAGTTGTACTTGCATTAACAATTAAGTCAAGATCTAAAATTCTGTGTGGAAAATCCCGTTTGATGGATGGATCAAATTCTAAAAAATTCGGAAGATCAAAAACATTTGATTTGATAGATAGGTTTGCTGTGATTTCTTTTTCAATATCAAATAAGAGATACAGAATATTTTTTACTCCCCCGTTTATTGTAAAATCAGTTGATTCAGACTCTATCATTAAATCCTTTAATATAAATTCATTTCCATTTTTCGTGATATGTCCATTAATTTTATCAAACCTTATCGTATTGGGAATATTAAATCCAAAATCATAAAACTTTATTTCGGAAGTGTCTATTTCACTTTCAAATTTTTCTCCATCAGTATAGTATACTCCCTTGAATCTGTCAACAATAGATAGTCTGCCCTTGATGCTATCAACACTGCCTAAATCAAATAAGTCTTCAAGTCCGGTAAGATCCGCATCAAGAAAAAAGTTGACATCAAATTTTGGTTTTGTAAAATCGGATATAATACCTGACAACTTTAACTCTCCATTTGGAAATTCAGTAAATAATGTATCAATAGTCAGTTTTGCATCAGATAGATTTTTGTTTCGACCGGAATTAAAAAATCCCTTCAAATTCAGATTTCTCATTTTTCTTTTTGTGATTGGGTTAACTAACTCTACATTTTTAAAACCAAACTCAACGTCAACCAGAGGAAACTCAGAAAATACTTTACCCTCAATAAATCCTTTCATCATAAATTCACCACGGTTTAAATTCTTTGCTACATCTTCGTTAACAAATAATGAAAGAATATTTAAACTACCATCGGATTCTATATTCAGGTGTAAGTCACCGTCATCGGCAGGATTAAAATTACCGCTAAACAGAAAAGAGGTGTTTTCAATTTCCAGTTTTCCTTTTTCAATCTGCAATCCTTTTATTCTATCAAGCTGCGATGATATTTTTAAATTGATGTCCTTGTTAGTAATAAATTTATCTTCAGCAATTTTTAATTGCTCAATCAAAATTGAAGTAGTAAAGTTGAAATTGGCTTTGTCACCGCTGTATAACAAATCAGAATCAAAATTCTTAATTAAAATACTGGAATGCTTCTTCTCCCGTTGATTTTTAACATTTACTTTTAAGTTTTCAATTGTGAGTTTCTTTATAACAAGAGAGAAATCTGAAGATCCTGATTTCTGCTTCTTACTCACAGACTTTTTTTCAACGTTGGAAGTTGAATCTTTTTTTACTGCATCAACAAGATTTAATGAACTATCCGGATAAACTATCAGATCAAGTTCTCCACCACTAATTTTTGCTTCTAAAATGTTCACTTCCCCTTTTAGTAAATTAATTAATTGAAGCCCGCAAAAGAAATTATCAATGCGTACAATTGGAGTTTCGGTTGGGGTTCGCTTGTTACTTTTATGCTCATAGTATGTAACATTGTTGAGAATTGCAGAGAAGTGAGGAAACTGAAATATCGGAGAGATCTTAACATCATCAACTGCTATTTCACCACTTTGAATTTGATTTATCTGAAGAATAAGATATTTGCCAAGCTCATCAGACTTCAAACTAAGTACAATCGAAAGTGCAAGCCACGCTGTAACGACTATTATCCATATTATACCAAGGACAACTGTAAGCTTTTTTAGTATTTTTGACACAGATAAAAGAGTTTTAATGTTTCTTAAAATAAAATTAAACTTTTAATTTTGTAAAGTAAAAGAAATTAAACTATATATTTTAACACCTTTATACACCCGGAGAATCCAATGTCACTAAATTTGAAAAATAGAAGCTTTCTTAAACTTCTCGATTTCACCCCAAAAGAAATTCGTTACCTTCTAGATCAATCAAAAAAAATAAAAACTGAAAAGAAAAAAGGAAAAGAAAAAAAGAAACTTGAAGGAAAAAATATTGCATTGATATTTGAGAAGACTTCCACGCGAACACGCTGTGCATTTGAAGTTGCTGCTTTTGACCAGGGTGCAAATGTAACTTATCTTGGTCCAACCGGTTCGCAAATCGGACATAAAGAATCAATGAAAGATACTGCAAGAGTTCTCGGAAGAATGTATGATGGAATTGAATACCGGGGCTTTGGTCAAAAAATTGTAGAAGAGCTTGCTGAGTTTTCCGGAGTTCCTGTTTGGAACGGACTTACAGATGAATTTCATCCAACCCAGGTTCTTGCAGATTTGTTAACGATGGAAGAACACTCAAATAAAAAACTGAATAAAATTTCTTTCTGCTACCTTGGTGATGCAAGAAATAATATGGGAAATTCATTGATGGTTGGTGGTGCAAAAATGGGAATGGATGTTCGGCTTTGTGCACCAAAAGAAAACTGGCCTGAAGAATTATTGGTAAAAATGTGTAAAGAGATTGCAAAAGAAACCGGTGCTAAAATTACTCTTACCGATAAAGTTGAGGAAGGTGTTAAAAAAGTTGATTTTCTTTACACCGATGTTTGGCTTTCGCTTGGTGAAGCTGCAGAAAAATGGGAAGAAAGAATTGAACTGATGAAACCATACCAGGTAAATAAAGAGCTAGTCAAATTAGTTAAAAATTCAAAAGTAAAATTCCTCCATTGTTTGCCGGCATTTCATAATCGTGATACAAAAGTTGGTGAGGAAATTTTTAATAAGTATGGCTTGGATGGAATGGAAGTGACAGAAGATGTATTTGAATCGAAGCACTCAATTGTATTTGACCAGGCTGAAAACAGATTACATACAATTAAAGCGGTGATGGTTGCTACTTTGGGCAAATAAATTTCTACACTGGATTTTTATTTTCTAAAATTTCTATTTGAAAGTCCAGCAATTTCTTTAATTCATAATCCGGTGCACCGGAACAAATTTCATAAAACTGGAAAATCATTTCCTCCATGATTTTAAGAGCATCCTGATCGTAATTCTCACCATCAAAATAGATATGATCTTCACTTAAATAATTTTGAAGAATTTCTTTTTGGTTATCTGTGATACGCTCTAAATAATTTCCTTCGCTTAGCAGCTTCTTTACCCTTTCCCTAAATTCATTTTCTTTTTCTTTCATATCGGTCATTTTAATTTTGATCTGATTAAATGAATGAATTCTGTAAATAAATTGTATGACATCAATCATTTCAAGATATACCTTAAGATTTAATTTATCTTCTTCGACCATATAAAAGTAAGTTTCGTATTTCCGGATCAATTCTTCCTGCATGCTATTTACTTTAGCAAGTGAATGGAAGAATCTGAAAACTTTTTTATCCAATTCTACGATTTGATTATGAATTTTTTCGTGAACCTTTTTTAGTCTTTCGCAAAGTTCATTACTTTGTTTTGATTTATACTTTGCACCGTCATACTCAAAAATATCAATCTCAATTTCTCCTTTTGAAATACTGTCTAATGTTCTGATATCATTTGTCAAACCTGTGAATTGATATATCAGGTTTAAGTTTTCCTCACAATATATTTCATCAAAATTTTTGAAGTCATTTATCTCCTGATCATCAATTGTAAGTTTTAAATCGAAATTTGAAATCGTTCTGTATTTGTAGAAGTAACTATATCTCTCATCGTATTGACTTTTATGAACTTCTTCCATGTATTTTTGTTCAAAATCCTCATAACTCAGATTCACAGGCGTATCAGAAAACTGCCAGTTTTTGAATAATCTCTCCGTAATTTCTTTTTGCAATTCCTCCTTATTAATAATGAAGTTCCAGGCAGATTCGTGTGATACTTCCGATTCTATATTTAATTCCTCGAGTCTTTTGACACGGTCTTCTACTGAAGGATGTGATGCCCATTGATTTTCAATAACCAGTTTTGACCTGTTGAATCCGGAGAGTATTTCCTTACTCATCTGTGGAATCGAATTAATAAATTTTAGACTATGTTCCTTTGCAATTCTATTCATAACAAATTTGTGTTGTGGATACACATTTTCTGTCTTTAAATTTTCAGAAATCTTACCGTAATAAAATTGCCAAAGGTAATGGAAAGCATCAGCAGCAAGCCCTGCGCGCAACAAAGCACTTATAGCAGGAGCTGATCCGCCTATCCCGGCAGAGACCTCATCTGCATGAAATTCCAATTCCCGTGAAAGTGCCATATAACTTTTCGAAACAATATTATAAGCCATTCTGAGTATCCATCGAACGAACCGTGAATAGTAAATTACTATCCAGGAAAATCCGCCAAGCTTCGAAAATTCTAAAATCAGGTACTGATAGAAAGCTTCGTCCATCAGCATTTTATAGATAATCTGGTTTTCAATGTATATGTAACTATATACATTCAGACTTCGCTGAGTAAAATGACCAAACTCATGTGCGATAATTGTCTTTAATTCACAATCCGTCATCGAGTTAACTAACCCTAATCCAATCATGAGATTTTCTTTACTTGGGATAAATAAATTCCTGAAGTTTGAATCATAAAAGACCATTGCCTCAACACCGGCACCCAAATAAACTTTTTGTGGGAAATTAGTATTGAGTTCCTTCGATATTGATTCGATTAGTTTAAAAAGTTTAGATTGAGTTTGCCCCGTGATCTCAATCCACCCGGAGCGATCAATAGTTTGCTTTCTGAAGAAGAACAGGAAAATAAAAATCAGGAGACTGATGGCGACAACAACAATTATTACAAAAGCAAAGAAGTATAGAAAAACTGATCTGGGTCCTAGTGCAGCCTTTAAAACAAGTACTGAAGAATAAAACAGAAACGATACGATTGCAAAAGATAGGATCAGAACCAGCAAATAAATCAGGATAAAAAATATTATTGCAAAGACGCTCCTTATTGCCTGTGCACGGTACTTTCCAGGATAACTTTGTTGCTTCGACATAAAGTGATCTCTAAAAAAATTATTATAATATTTAGTTCAATTTAACAAATGAAATGTTCAATACATGTCAGAGAATTGTAAATTAGTTGTCATGGACCGGCATTTGAGGATTATTTATAGAATTAATTTCAAATCAGAGTTTTCTCTATAAAATTTTAAATGAAGAGGGTCAAAGCAGGATTTTATCAATTTAATCAACTTCATTCTCCGGTGCTGAGGGATTCAGAATTTTTATTTTTCTTGAGTAAAGTTTTATGCCAGGCATAGCGCTAATACCATGAGCAAAAATACTAATCAGAACTGTCACCATCACAGCAAGCCGTATTATATTTTCTCCTGCATTGTGGACTTCCTGTTCAAGATATACCATTCCAAGTACTATTGAAGCCAGACCGCGCGGTCCAAACCAACCCATAAACAGAACAGTAGCTTTGCTAAGTTTTGTACCGATAAGTGAAACCGCAACAGGTAACATTCGGATTATCGTAAGACTCAACAAAGCATACAAAACATATATCCAATCAAACTCCCTCCAAACTTGCGCAACAAGTAAACCAAAGAGAAAGAATATAGAAAGATTAATAAGCTGGCCCCAGTTCTCTGTAAACTCAACGCTATGTTTCCCTGCTTTTATAAACACTTTCTGAACCGTCAGTCCACTGGTAAAGGCTGCTATGAACATACTACAACCGACAGCTTCAGACAAAAACATACAAAGCAATGGCAGAGTAACAACGCCGAGCTGGAGCCAGGAATGAGCAATCCAATTTTTACGATGAGCAAAACTCAGTGCCCAGCCTCCGAGCAGAGCGATTCCAATTCCAACGAGTGCACCATAAATCAATTGCTCAACTATGAATTGAGCCAACACCGAACCACTATCTCCAGCGCTTGCGCCTAAAAGCAAAATGAAAAACAACAAAAACGGAACAGAGAGACCATCGTTAAGCCCTGCTTCAACATTGAGAGCCTCTCGAATTTTCATCGGAACTATCGGACTATTTACAATTACTTGCCCTAGCCCTGCATCTGTAGGTGCGAGGATTGCCGCTAAAATTCCTGCTTCCCAAATGTTTAGATGCTGAAAAACGACCAGTGCACAAAGACCACCTAAAAGAATTGTAAGCAACATTCCAACACTCAACAACCGGACAGGCAAATTGCGAATGTTTTTCAGTACTTTTAAATCAGTACGGCTTGCATCAGTAAATAACAAAAGAACAAGACCAACTTCAGCAAGTGTGAGGAACACTTCCATATCACCTTTCTTAGTCTGTAATTCAGGTAAGAAAAGATAGACCAGTAATCCGGTTGTAGTAAAAACCATTGGAGCTGTAACAATGCTTCGCTCAAGACGTCCTGAAACCAGGCTGTAGAATAAAATTAGAATAATAAAAGTTATGATGAGTGTCATAATACTTTTTAGTAGAATTTATTTAAGAAAATTTTTCGCTTCAGCTAATTCTTTTAATTTCTTTTCTCCAACTTCAGGATAATGTAAGTCGAGAGATGCAAGACTATCAATCACCGCTGCAGCAACAACCAATCTTGTGAACCATTTGTTATCAGCTGGCACCACATACCAGGGTGAATCTTTTGTAGCTGTATTTCTTATCATATCTTCATAGGCTTTCATATAATCTTTCCAGTATCCTCTCTCTTTTGCATCTGCTGAAGAGAATTTCCAATTTTTATCGGGGTTATCAATTCTTTCGAGAAATCTTTTTTTCTGTTCCTCTTTAGAAACATGCAGAAAGAATTTTCTAACGATTACCCCATTTCTTGTTAGATATTTTTCAAAGTTTCTGATGTCCTCAAATCTTTCATTCCAGATATGTTTGGTTATTAATTTTTCAGGAAGCATTTGCTTAGCAAGAATTTCTTTATGAACTCTTACAACAAGAGTTTCTTCATAATAACTGCGATTAAAAATTCCTATCCGTCCACGTTCGGGCAATCGTTTCATGCATCTCCACATAAAATCGTGATCAAGGTCTTCATTTGATGGTGCCTTAAATGAAAAGACCTGGCAGCCCTGTGGATTTATTCCTGACATCACATGCTTTATTGCACCATCCTTTCCTGCAGCATCCATTGCCTGAAAAATTAGTAGCACAGCCCAGCGATCCTGAGCATAGAGTTTATCTTGAAGCTCTGCAAGCAATTCGATTCCGTTTTTTAGTGCTTCCTGAGCCTTCGGTTTATCTTCAGAATTAAAACCAAGTGTATCGCCTGGATCAACTTTCTTTAAGCGAAATTCCTTTCCTTTAGAAATACGAAATGGTTTTGATAATCTTGTTGCTCTTTTAATTAATTCTTTTTTCTTCATAGATATTCTCTTTAAGATCTAGGCTAATAATTCTTCGTTAAAACGATAAACACTTTTCGATTGTTTTATACTTGTTATATAATTATTCTTAGTTTCAAATTCTATTCTTGCAACATACGTAAAACAGAAATAATTTATTCTTTCCACTACCATCTTAAACTTCCGAATAATTCAGTATCTAAAGTTTCATTTGTTCAATTATTTATCTAAGTTTTGAACTGAAATCATTACAATATATGGCCACCTCAATTGAAAATTAATAACTACTAAAAGACCAAGTATGAAACAGATTTTTTTAATTTCAACTGTTATTCTTCTATTTCTATGCGGATGTGGGGATGATACTCAACAGCAGGGCGGAACACCTGAAATTCTTGTCTATAAAACTAAAGCGGAACGCGTTCCTGTTTACCAGGAATTTGTTGGTGAGGTTTATGGAAAAAAGGATATTAGTATCCGGGCAAGAGTAGCAGGATATTTAGAGCAGATTTACTTTAACGAAGGAACCCAGGTTGAAAAAGGAAAGTTACTTTACAGAATCGAAAGCCAATTATATGATGCGGATGTTGCTGCAAAACTCAGTGGACTTGCTGAAGCTAAAACAATTCTTGCAAATGCAGAAAATGAGTTAAACCGTTATATACCATTAGCAGAAGTTAATGCTGTTAGTCAAAGCGATCTTGATGCTGCACAATCTACTTATGAGGCAGCAGTTGCCGGGGTCGATGCTGCAGAAGCAAATCTAAAAGCATCTGAAATTAATCTTGGTTACACAAAAATTTATTCTCCAATTACGGGTATTATCGGAAAGACCAGAGCTAAGGTTGGTGATTTTGTTGGGCAAAATCCTAATCCTGTAATATTAAATGTCGTGTCGGAATTAGATGAAATTTTAGTTGAATTCTTTTTAACCGAAACAGATTATTTACGATTTGCCCGCAGGTATATAAAAGAGACTGAGGAAAAGGGCGATAAAGTAGAAATAAAAACAGAAGGTCCTCCTCTGCAATTAATATTATCTGATGGCTCAATTCACAAAGAAGGAGGTCGACTTAACTTCATCGATAGAGGTGTTGATCCAACAACTGGTGCAGTATTAGTTCAGGCATCGTTTCCGAATCCAACAAGACTTATCAGACCCGGGCAATATGCAAAAGTTAGAGCTCAAACCGATATTATTGAAAATGGAATTCTTATTCCTCAAAAATGTGCAATGGAAATACAAGGCAAATATTCTGTTTACGTTATAAATAAAGAAAATAAGGTTGAGACCAGGCAAATCGATGTTGGTGCTCGTATATCAGAATTCTGGCTCGTTAACAGTGGACTCGCTCCTGATGAAATGGTAGTTTTAGATGCTCTACAAAAAGTTAAACCCGGCATGGTAATTAATCCAAAAGTAACCGCGTTCGAGAGCACAGCAACGGGACAAAATTAAAAACTATGGCTGAAAACAAAGGAAATTTTTTCGTACACCGACCTGTTGTTGCTATTGTAATTGCAATTGTTATTGTAATTGTTGGTCTTGTGTCGTTACTTGGTTTAGCTACCGAACAATATCCAAATTTAACTCCACCCATTGTTGAAGTTAGAGCAAGTTACACTGGTGCAAATGCAATAAGTGTTGAGCAATCTGTAGCTACTCCATTGGAACAGGAGATCAATGGTGTAGATAATATGATTTATATGAAATCTACGAATGCCAATGATGGATCAATGGTTATTCAGGTTTCATTTGAAGTAGGTACAGATCCCGATATGAACACAGTACTTACACAAAACAGAGTTTCAGCTGCAACTGCAAAACTTCCTTCCGATGTCACAA
>Ga0210074_1000093_pt1 | contig 39347 bp, 37 predicted proteins | sample China_Galinas_Co_FD_184860 | JGI IMG/M metagenome (GOLD analysis project Ga0210074, IMG submission 184860) | Wetland microbial communities from San Francisco Bay, California, USA, that impact long-term carbon sequestration -... | ecosystem: Environmental > Aquatic > Marine > Wetlands ... | reverse complement strand
ACATTCAACGCGACCATCACGTCGCCGAAGCGTTCCGGTTCGATATCGCCCATGATGTTGACGACCACGACCTCTTCATCGTCGGCGGACACGATGGTCAGGCCACGCATGGTTTTCCCGGAATGCCGGGCGTACATCTGCACCAGTTCGTCATCGTCGCGCACCAGCATCACCGGTTCCCAACCATCGCGGCTCAGCTTGTTGCCCATGCGCTCGAAGTTGCGCGCGATGCGGCCGGTGTCGCCATCGACCTCGTAGATGCGGATACGCACACCGTCCAGGCTCCTGAGCAATGCCTGCGTTTCCGGTTCATCATCGAGAAAGCGCGCGGCGAACCGCAGCGTGGTCCTGCCGAGCGACAGCGTTATCGTGCGGTTTGTGTCGGCGATGCCCGGCGAGTCGAGGTTGGCAAAACCCTCGTTGCCGCGGGGCGCGGTGATTGCGCATGACGAAAGCACAAACGCCGTCAGCGCCAGCACCAGCACCACGCCGGGGGTAATGACTTCGCGCCTCACCGGATCAGTCCATGTCCAGGTCGACGTGCACATCGAACTTGTCCATGACCTGGGCAAGCTCGGTCGGGTTCAGCTGGCCGATGACATTGACGAACACCGCTTCTTCGCCGTCCACCACCATGACGGTCATGCCCTGCATGTTGCCATCCGCCATCTTGGTGTAGACCAGCACCTGCTCATCGTCTTCATTGACCTGCACGATCGGCTCCCAGCCGGAAGACTTCAGGTGCTTCTTGGTCTTGCCGAACTGTTCGGTGGCAGCCGTCATGTTGTCGGCGGTATTGTATATCTGCACCCGGATGCCCTTGAGCTTGGAAATCAGCCTGGATGTTTCCGGGCTTTCCTCCGAGCTCATCTGGCCGACGAAGTTGAGCATGGTTCCACCCAGGTTGATGGTGATTTTCGGCTCACCATAAGTGACGGACAGATCGCCGAAATCAACGTACCCCGGAAGGTCCTTGAGCTCATCCTCCTGGGCGAGGACGGGCAATGTGAACAACGCGCAAAGTAACCCAATAACAAATTTATTCATCAGTAAACGTTTCATGCTTTTTTCTCCTTGGCATCCGAACTCTGTGTTTTGATAGCCCTGTCGACCGAATCGGTCACGGCATCGGCCATGGTCTGGCCGACGGTTGATTCAATTTCGCGGCTGGTAATGGCCGCGGCCTTGTCGAGATAGGCAAAGGCAATGGCCAGTTCCTGGCGGGCCTTGGCGACCTCGACGGCGGACGGTTTGTCCGGTTGCATCAGGCTGACGGCGATGATCACCAGCGGAATGGCGGCCAGCGCCATTGCCCAGCGGGGTTGCAACCAGCGGAACGAGGTTTGCGGACGGTGCTCGCGGGGGATCGCCCGCAGACGCTTCCTGAGACTGTCCGGCGCCCGCTCCACCTTGATGGAATTCATGGCCTGCTGGAGTTGATAAGCCTCGACGATGGCCCTCGCGAGCGCCTGGTCGGAGCTTGCTTCCGCCTTCAGCAACTCGGCGTCGGAGGCGCTCAGCTCTCCATCCAGCAGCGCATTGATCCTGTCTTCCCATTTGTCTTCAAATTCCTTCATGGTCTTACCTCGGCCAGTTGCTTGCGCAACTGCTTTCTCGCACGGTGCAGGTAGGTCTTTACCTGCGCTAAATTCAATTCCAGCATCGAGGCCACTTCTTCGTAGCTGTGCTGGTTCACATCCCTCAACACCACCAGCGAACGGTAGGGCTCCTTCAGCGAACCTATGGCGCGTTTCAGCCACTCCCGGGTCTGGCTGGCGGCGGCGCCCTGCATCGGGCCGCTGACTTCACCGCCCATGTAGCTCTCGTCGAACTCGACGTTGTCGCGCCGGCGTCTGAGGCGGTCCAGGCAACCGTTGCGGGTTACCTTCATCAGCCACGACTGGACCCGCTCCGGGTCGATCTTGTCGCGGTTGTGCCAGAGCTTGACGAACGCCTCCTGGGTAGCGTCCTCGGCCTCCCCTGCGTCTTTCAAAATGTAACGCGCGACCGTCCAGGCCTGATCCTGATACTCCCTTACCCATTGACGGTACTTTTTGCTCATCTCAACAGAATAAACGTATCCGGCCGGAAATGGTTACACGCACGATCAAAATAAATTTGCGCTTGAACCCCGCCTTTCGGCCCGGCCCGGTCGGCTCATTCGCGAATGCGGCCAGCCACGCGGTTGGGGCCGCCGTGCACGGTTCGGCAAGGCCCTGGAAAGACCGCGGGAACACGCGCTCCAGCGGGGGAAAAATCCAAAGCGGAAGCGCATTTCGGACGATTGAAGTTGCTTTTACCCGGGCGCGAAAAAAACAGCGGTCAGCGCCCTTGAAAAGACCTGTCCGTATCCCCAACTTTGCTGGCAGGCTGCGGATATTGGGCCAGGGAAGCTCCCTGGGTATGTCCACAGGCAACTTACAGTCCGGAGCGGCAGGTCCGTTCCGGTTCAATGTTAATTAAAAATGACTTTTACTTTAGGGAGAAATTCCGATGAAACTCCGTCCACTACATGATCGTGTGATTGTGAAAAGAATGGAAGAAGAACGCGTGTCCTCTGGCGGCATCGTGATTCCTGATTCAGCCACAGAAAAGCCAATCCGCGGCGAGGTTCTTGCGGTAGGCAATGGGAAAATCCTCGAAAACGGCGATAAGCGTGCGTTGGATGTCAGCGTTGGAGATACCGTCCTGTTCGGCAAGTACGCGGGAACAGAGGTGAAAGTGGATGGCGAGGAACTGCTCGTCATGCGCGAAGAAGACATCATGGCGGTTATCGAGTAACGATAACCCCTTCCAAGTTACTGAATGAATTGAGGATTAGACGATGAGTGCAAAAGATGTACGTTTTGGCGAAGACGCCCGCAGCAAACTGCTGCAGGGGGTCAATATTCTGGCCGATGCAGTCAAGATAACACTGGGCCCCAAGGGCCGCAACGTGGTGCTGGACAAGAGCTTCGGTGCTCCGACCGTCACCAAGGACGGTGTTTCCGTGGCCAAGGAAATCGAGCTGGAAAACAAGTTTGAAAACATGGGCGCACAGATGGTCAAGGAAGTCGCTTCCAAGACCTCCGATGTCGCCGGTGACGGTACGACGACCGCAACCGTCCTGGCGCAGGCCATGTTGCGCGAAGGCCTGAAGGCCGTTGCCGCGGGCATGAACCCGATGGATCTGAAGCGTGGCCTGGACAAGGCCGTCACCGCTGCGGTCGGAAAACTGCACGAGCTTTCCACACCGTGTACCGATAACAAGGCGATTGCCCAGGTTGGTTCGATTTCTGCGAACTCCGACACCGAGATCGGTGAGTTGATCGCCGAAGCCATGAACAAAGTCGGTAAAGAGGGCGTTATCACCGTCGAAGACGCATCCGGCCTGTCCAACGAACTCGACGTTGTCGAAGGTATGCAGTTCGACCGTGGCTACCTGTCACCGTACTTCATCAACGACCAGTCGACCATGAGCGTCGAACTGGAAAACCCCTATATCCTGTTGCATGACAAGAAGATCAGCAATGTGCGTGACCTGCTGCCGGTTCTCGAGGCCGTCGCCAAGTCGGGCAACCCGCTGTTGATCGTTGCCGAAGATATCGAGGGCGAGGCCCTGGCCACGCTGGTAGTCAACTCGATTCGCGGTATCGTCAAGGTTTGCGCCGTCAAGGCGCCGGGCTTCGGCGACCGCCGCAAAGCCATGCTGGAAGACATCGCCGTGCTGACCGGCGCGACCGTCATTGCCGAGGAAGTAGGTCTTTCCCTTGAAAAAGCCACCCTGGAAGAACTGGGCTCCGCGAAGAAGATCCAGGTCACCAAGGAAAACACGACGATCATCGACGGCGCTGGCAGCAGCGAAGCCATTTCGAGCCGTGTCAACCAGGTGCGCAAGCAGATCGAGGAAGCGACCTCCGATTACGATCGTGAAAAGCTGCAGGAACGCGTTGCCAAGCTGGCAGGCGGTGTAGCCGTGATCAAGGTCGGCGCCGCGACCGAAGTCGAAATGAAGGAAAAGAAGGCCCGCGTCGAAGACGCCTTGCACGCGACCCGCGCCGCCGTCGAAGAGGGCGTGGTCCCGGGTGGCGGTGTTGCCCTGGTCCGTGCGCTCGAGTCCATCAAGCATGAACTGAAGGGCGATAACGACGACCAGAACGTCGGTATCACCATCGCCTGCCGGGCCATGGAGGAACCGTTGCGCCAGATCGTCCATAACGCCGGCGCCGAAGGTTCGGTCGTACTGAACAATGTCAAGAGCGGCAAGGGCAACTATGGCTACAATGCCGCAACCGGTGAGTACACCGACATGATCGAGGCAGGTATCCTGGACCCGACCAAGGTGACCCGTTCCGCGCTGCAGAACGCGGCTTCCATCGCCGGTCTGATGATCACCACCGAAGCCATGGTGGCCGAGACTCCCAAGAAGGAAAGCGCCCCCGATATGAGCGGCATGGGTGGCGGCGGCATGGGCGGTATGGGTGGCATGGGCGGCATGATGTAATTCATGTAGTCCCTGACCCAGGTTGTTTAAAAAACCCCGCGTCAAAGCGGGGTTTTTTTTGCCTGGCCAATTGCCATCCTCCGATACCCCGGAAACTGATACTTCCCTGCGCGGCCCGGGCCTCGTTCCGGTCTTTCTTTATTGCCTTATTTGGACTACCTTAGGACTCCCCGACGACAAATGAGCCCACTTCGGAATGGCCAGGCTTCGACCCAACAAGATCCATCTGAAAAACTTCAGGGGTGACCTGTACGGCGGCCTGACGGCGGCCATCGTGGCCCTGCCCCTGGCACTGGCTTTTGGTGTCGCCAGCGGCCTGGGACCCATCGCCGGTCTCTATGGCGCCATTTTAGTGGGTCTGTTCGCATCGCTTTTTGGCGGAACGCCCAGCCAGATCTCCGGGCCGACGGGACCGATGACCATCATCGCGGCATCCGTATTCACACAGTTCGGCAGTGAACCCGCACTGGGCTTCATGGTGGTGATAATGGCCGGCGGTTTCCAGATCCTGTTCGGCTACCTGAGACTCGGACGCTACGTCAACCTGATGCCGTACCCGGTCATTTCCGGTTTCATGACGGGCATTGGCTGCATCCTGATTATCATGCAGCTCGATCCGCTGCTCGGCTACGAAGGTCAGCAGAACGTCATGAACGCGCTCACCGTGCTGCCGGATTATGTCCACAACCCGAATTTCCAGGCCATCGTGATTGGCGCGTTGGCCATCGCCATCGTCATGGGCACCCCCAAACGCCTCGCCCGCCTCGTGCCACCGCCCTTGCTGGCCCTCGTCATCTGCACCCTGCTGGCGCTGTTCCTGTCCGGGGCGCCAAGGCTGGGTGAAGTGCCCAGCGGCCTGCCGTCGCTGGTTTTCCCGGAGATCAGTTTTAGCAGGTTGAACCAGATGCTGGTTTCAGCGGCCGTACTGGCGGCGCTTGGCTCGATCGACAGCCTGTTGACATCGCTGCTCGCGGACAACCTGACGCGGACATTTCACGATTCCGACAAGGAACTCGTCGGCCAGGGCATCGGCAACGTGATCGCGGGCCTGACGGGGTCGTTGCCGGGCGCCGGCGCATCCATCCGCACCATCACCAACATCAAGGCCGGCGGCCGTTCGCCGTTGTCGGGCATATTGCATTCCTGCGTGCTGTTCGTGATCGCCATCGGACTCGGCCCGCTGGTGGCAGTGATTCCGAATGCGGCCCTCGCCGGCATCCTGATCAAGGTCGGCATAGATGTCATCGACTGGCGTTTCATCCGCCGCCTGCACCGCGCGCCCCGGGTCGATTTCGTCCTCATGATCGTGGTGCTCGGCTTGACCGTTTTCGTCAATATCATCACCGCCGTCGCCGTCGGCGTGATGCTGGCCAGCCTCGCGTTTGTGAAAGAGATGGCCGAGGTCCAGGTGGAAAATATCAAGACCATTTCACACCCGGAAGAAGAGAGGCTGTTTGACGAGGAGGGCGCGGCGTTGTTTGCCCGGTGCGATCGCCGCGCGATGATACTGCACCTGTCGGGCCTGATCAGTTTTGGCGCCGCCAGCGAACTGACGCGGAAATTCGCCAGCGTCGCCAGTTACGACCTGCTCATCATCGACCTGCAGGACGTGCCTCGCGTGGATGGCAGCGCCGCTTTGGCGCTGGAGGAAATCATACAGGTGGCGACCGAGTCCGGTAAGCACGTTTTCGTCGTTGGCCTGACCCTGCATGTCGCGCGTGTCCTGATCCAGATGGGCGTACTCAAACTGATCAAGGAAACCAGCCGGTTCAGCACCCGCAACGAGGCATTGAACGCAGCAGTTGATCTATTGAAAAAAAATCCCCTATGATTAACTGCCATTCCAGGAACCGCGCGGCGCCTGGCATGGTCCCAAGTTAACCAAAAAGACTAAGCTGATATTTTCCGTCCAAAACACCGGGGACAAGACAGCTTACCACCCGGAGATTTGCAGCGTGGCAGAAGTCCTTGTTCTGAATAACGAAATGATCGTATCCGGCATCGTGCTGGCGATTACCTTCATCGGTATTTTCACAGAAAACCTGCATGGTTATCACCGCGCAAAATTCGCCATGCTCGGCGGACTCGGTATGATCATCGTGGGTCAGTATTACGGTTTTTACAACCCGGAACTCGCGGTTCACGCGGTGGACTGGAACGTCGTCTTTCTGCTGGGCTGCATGATGTCCATCGTCTCGATCATGATCCCGACCGGCGGTTTCCACGCCATGGCGGCTCACATGGCGAGGATCAGCAAGGGCCGCCTGTTTATCCTGCTGTCCCTGTTGGGGTCGGCTGTCACCGGGCTCTCGCTTTTGCTCGACAACGTCACCACGGTGGTCATTTTCGGGCCGCTGATCATTCTCATTGCAAGATCGATGAGGGTTTCACCGATCCCGTACCTGCTGGCCGCCGCGCTGCTGTCCGATACCGGTGGCGTGGCAACCCTGATCGGCGACCCGCCCAACCTGATGATTGGCTCGGCGAAAAATATCGATTTCAATACCTTCATCTATCATATGGGCGGTATCGTTCTGCTGGCCTGGATAAGCATCCTGCTGAGCCTGAAGTTCCTGTTTCGCAAGGAACTGGCCGTTGAACCTGAACTGGGCGTGGCGCCAGGCGATGATTTTACTGAAAAGGCGGGGTACACCGACCGCAAGCTCTGGTACCAGAGCCTGGCGGTGCTCGGACTCATGGTGTTCCTGTTCGTGATACACCACAGGATACACTGGGAAGCCTGGATGGTTTCGGTGACCGGCCTGACGCTGCTGTTGTTCATCGCGCGCAGGGTCCAGATGGACCACGCCATGGAAGACGTGGAAATCCCGCTTTTGATCTTCTTCATATCGCTTTTCATCCTGGTTGGCGGCGTGGAACACAGCGGACTTTTGCGTTACCTGGGCCAGTTCATCATTCCTTTTGTCAAACACGACCTGTTGACCGCGACCCTGGTGCTGATGTGGTTCGCCGCGCTGCTTTCAGCCGCCATCGACAACATCCCGTTTACCGCCGCGATGATCCCGATCCTGCTCGGCATGGAGCAACAGGGGGTCAACGTCATGCCCCTTTGGTGGGCCCTGGCGGTCGGCGTGGGCATGGGTGGCAACGGCACACACATCGGTTCAACCGCCAACGTTTACATCGTCACGATTTCAGAGCGGCTGGCAAAACGTGAAAATGATCCATCCCTGGCCATCACCCCGGGTATCTGGTTCCGCAAGGGCACACCGGCGATGCTGGTCACGTTGATCGTGTCGAGCCTGGTGTTCTATTTCTTTTTTGATTTCTTCAACCACCCGATTTAGCCTTTAAGTTTACGCCTCGCTGAGCATATGGAGGTCCCGGCCTGCGCCGGGATGACGGTGCTTGTTGTCAGCACTTGATTGGAGCTGCCGTCGTCATCCCGGCATCCCGGCGCGGGCCGGGACCTCCCAACGTTTCCGTAATCCCCCAAAGAATACCTCTATGCGCTTCTTGTGCCAGCGGTCGGGTCGGCATCAATAAGCGCTACCAAAATTCCTCTCTGACCCGCCAGGGCATCCGCGGCTATACTCTACGAATGTCTTCGAGCAGCGAAAAACGAACCCTCGAGTGCAGTCCGTTCCTGCGCCAGTTGGTCGAGCGCCATCCCGACTGGCTGGAAAGGCTGCGCACGTCAGGCCGTTTGCAGAACAGCAGTCCTCCCGACGCCGAAACCCTTCGACAAGGGATTGAAAACAGCGGCCTCGACCCGGCCCTGAGACAGTTCCGCAACCATGAGATGATGCGCCTGATCTGGCGTGACCTGAACGGACTCGCGCCGGTGGATGAGATACTCGCCGACCTGAGCTCACTCGCGGATGTGTGTCTGCAGGCCGCGGTCCGCTTTCACGCTCGCGCGCACGAGGAAAAATACGGCGTACCCCGAAACGCAGAAGGACAGCCACAGAGAATCATCGTCATGGGACTCGGCAAGCTGGGTGGTCATGAACTCAACCTTTCATCCGATATCGACATCACTTTCTGCTTTCCCGAAGCGGGCGTCTGCGATGGCCGGCGGGCCCTGTCAAATGAACAGTTTTTTACCCGCCTGGCCCGCAGCATCATTCGCAGCCTGTCGGAAACCACCGCGGATGGCTTCTGTTTTCGCGTCGACACCCGGTTGCGGCCGTTCGGGGATTCCGGACCTCTGGTCAGCAGTTTCGCGGCGCTCGAACAGTATTATCAGCGCGAGGGCCGCGACTGGGAGCGCTACGCCCTGATCAAGGCGCGCCCGGTGGCGGGCGACATGGCCGCCGGTGAGGAGCTGCTGCGCCTGCTGAAGCCTTTCGTTTACCGGCGCTATATCGATTTCGGTGCGATCGAGGCCCTGCGCAACATGCGCGCGAGCGTCCGCGAAGACGCCTTGCGAAAGGACCGCCTGGATGACATCAAGCGCGGCCCGGGCGGTATCCGTGAGATCGAGTTCCTGGTGCAGACCTTCCAGCTGCTTCGCGGTGGCCGTGAGCCCGACCTGCAAACACCATCGCTGTTCACGGCCGCAATGAACCTCGGCAAACTGAAATTGCTGGCCGCTGAAACGGTGTCTGAGCTGCTCGCTGCCTACCGCTTTTTGCGCAGGACGGAAAACCGCATACAGGCCCTGCATGATCAGCAGACCCACCAGGTACCGGCGGGCGACGATGGTTTGAGGGTGGCCATGGCCATGGGTTACGGGGATGTGCAGGAATTCCGGCTTGCGCTCGAACACACGCGTGACAGGGTGCAGCAGCTGTTCGAAAAAAGCCTGCCGCAGACGGATGATACCGCGGATGAAACCAGCCGCTGGAGCGCTTATTGGCAACGGATAAGAAACACCGCCCAGCGGAAAAATACCGATATTGCCGGCAAACCGGCCCTGTCGGCTTTCGTCAAGCGCCTGAACCGGCTCTCACTCAGCCAGCGCGCCTCGCAGAGACTGGACCGGTTCATGCCGATACTGCTGGAACGGTTCGACGCCTTGTCGCTGGATGATGCCATCGTCAACCGTGTTCTTGACCTGGTTTCCGCGATTTGCCGGCGCAGCGCATACCTGTCGCTGCTGGTGCAAAACCCCGCCGCCACCCGCTCGATGCTGGAACTGTTCTCCGCCAGCGCGCTGGTCGCCGAGGCGGTGACCCGGTATCCGGCCCTGCTGGACGAACTCATCGACCCGAGTCTCGGCGCCCACCCACCGACGTTGCAGGATATCCGGACGGGTATCGGGCGGATCATGGAATCGGTCACCGACGCGGAAACCACCCTGCAGGACCTGAATTATTTCAAACAGACGACCAGCCTCCGCATCGCGGTCGCCGTGCTGAAGTCAACCATGCCGGCAATCGAGGCCAGCAGCGTGTTGAGCCAGCTTGCCGAGCACCTGGTGCAGGCTGTGCTGACCCTGTCGCTCAAGGAAATGCAGACGCGCCATGGCCACATGCCCGGAGCCGGTCTCGCCGTTATCGGCTACGGCAGTCTTGGCGCCTGTTCGTTGAGTTTCGACTCCGACCTCGACCTGATTTTCCTGTACCAGTCCACGGACCAGACCTCCGATGGCGCCAGGCCGCTTTCGGCCGAGCGCTACCACACCAATGTAGCCCGACGCATGCTCAGCCTGATGTCCGCGCTCACACCTTCGGGGCGCTTGTACAGCATCGATGCGCGTTTGCGGCCGAACGGCCGTGCCGGCTTGCTGGTGTCGAGCATCGAAGCGTTCCGGCGTTACCAGGCGGAAGAGGCCTGGACCTGGGAACTGCAGGCGCTGACGCGCGCCAGGCCGGTGGCCGGTGACACGCAAACAGCCAGTGCTTTCACGGCCATTCGGCGCGAAGTGTTGACGACGGCGCGCGACAAGGTCCGGCTCAGGGAGGAGGTGCAGGACATGCGGCAGCGCATCCGCGCCGAACGCGGCGAGGCCAGCGACGATATGAAGGATGGCCGCGGGGGCTTGCTCGACATCGAGTTCGTCGTGCAGCTTGGCGTGCTGCTCAATGCCGATGCCTGCCCCGGCCTGATCGACTCCACTGAAGTACGCGGTCAACTAAAGGCCTTGCACGAATGTGGCTGGTTGAGCGCGGATGCAATCAAAACCCTGGATAGGGCATACTCGCAATTGAGTCATGCGCGTCTGCAATCCGCGCTGGTGGATGACGACGCCGGACTCGGGACCGCTTCGCTTACCCGCATCGCGCAGGCATTATGCGAAGAGATATTGGGGTAGAATACACTTTCTTTTTTTGTGGAGATGAAACCTTGACTCATCGCACCGACGCCCAGGATCCAAGCCTGGAATATGCCAATACCCAAACCCGGGTTGAAGTGGGCCGCGCCGATCTGCCGCTGTCCTGCCCGCAACCCAATCAGAAACTCTGGAACGCACACCCGCGCGTTTATCTGCCCATCGAGGAAACCGGTGAAGTCATCTGCCCGTATTGCGGTACGTATTACATATTGACGGACAAGTGATCCGTTTTTACGGCAGATAACAGATCGTGAGCGCGCCGAACCCGCTTTGCATGGTTGACTTCACACCGGCGCGACGGCCTCGATGCACGTAGTTCAGGCACTGGTGTCGCTGGGTATAGGCGGCTCGGAAATGGTCGCCGTCGAGACCACCGAACACCTGCGGGCCGCGGGCCACAGGGTAACCGTGATTGCCGCCAACGGCCCGTTGGAAAAGCGCGTCAGGGCCGCGGGCGCCGACTGGCTCGATTGGCCAATCGGCCGCAAGCGCCTCGGCACGTTGCGTTACATTCGCCAACTGCGGTCCTGGATCCTGGAAAATGACGTCGACATCGTCCACGTGCACTCACGCTTACCCGCCTGGATCTGCCACCTGGCCCTGCGCAAACTGCCGCCCGGCAAGCGCCCGGTTTTCATCACCTCGATGCACGGGCAATACTCGGTCAGCAGTTACAGTGCGATCATGGCGCGTGGCGACCAGGTGATTGCCGTTTCCAATCACATCCGCGAATACACCACCCGGAATTACCTGCCAGCCGACAGCCCGAACCTGCATACGATATACGGCGGCACCAGCCGGGCCGATTTCCCGTATGGCTACAAGCCGGGCGGCGACTGGCAGCAGGCGCTTTACGCCGAGTTTCCACAGCTTGAAAACCGGCGCATCCTGCTGCTGCCGGGACGTTTGTCGCGCTACAAGGGGCATGCGACCTTTATCGAGTTGCTCGCCGTGCTGAAGCCGCAATTCGATGACATCCACGCCGTCATCCTGGGGCGGGCAAAACCCGGCTCCCGTTACATCAGCGAACTCGAGGGTCTCGCCGAGCGCCACGGGGTGATCGACAAGCTGACGTTTTGTGGCTTGAGAACCGACGTGCGTGACTGGATGTCGACATCCAGCATCGTCTACAACCTCTGCAGTGATCCGCCGGAGGCTTTCGGACGCACCGTGCCCGAAGCCCTGTCGCTGGGTGTTCCGGTCATTGCCTGGAATCACGGCGGCGTCAGGGAGGTCTTGCAGGAAATGTTCCCGGACGGCGCAGTCGAGCCGGACAACCTGCCGGCGCTGATCGACAAAACACGCAAGTTCCTGCAGCAGGCGCCCGAGGTCCGGAAAAGCGATGCATTTTCACTGCAGACCTCGATGGATCAGACCCTGGGTCTGTATTACGCTGTGGTGGGAAAGGAGGACTGATGAAACTACTGCTCAAGCGTTTGCAGGAGGACTGGCCTTCGTGGCTGGCGTTGTCTTTTTTCGCCCTGTTGCCGTTTAGCCGGCTGGCGGAAATTCCGTTGTCGATATTTGCATTGAGCCTGCCGTTCCTGGCCCGTTCGGCGGAAAACCGCGAGCGCATCCGCCGCGTTGCCATCATCGCCGTACCCATTTTCCTGTGTTTCTGGATACCGATGGTGGCATCGAGTTTCGATTCCTACATGCCGCAGAAAAGCTGGACCAGCTCGCTGGCCGCGCTGCGCTTCCTCGCGGCGGCGCTCAGCCTGTCGGTCCTGCTACGCGCCGAGTCCGCCCGCTGGCGCGTGATCCGCTGGACTTCGTTCCTGCTGGTTTTCTGGGCCGTGGACGGTTTCGTCCAATTGATTTTTGGGGTTGACCTGTTCGGAATTGCGATGAACCCCGACCGTCTCAACGCGATGTTCGTGCAAAAATACCAGTTTTTCGGCCCGACCCTGGCGATGCTGTCTCCACTGTTGCTGGAACATGCGCGCCGGCACTGGCCGGCCTGGGCCTGGGTGGGTTCATTCACGCTGATCCTCGGCGCGGTGCTGATTGCCGGTATGCGCGCCGGTTGGCTGACGATGGGTTTGGTCCTGCTGGTCTACATGTGGCTGATGACCCGGCGTGAGAACCGCGAACTGAGAAAGGTGTCGTTATCCATACCGGTGTTCGTCGTTACCGCCATTATCGGCAGCTACCTGGTTTCCCCGTTGTTCCAGGCCCGTCTCGAACAATCGTTGATCGTCACCGAGGGCTCCCACGAGGCCATCAGCCTGGCGAGCAACCTGCGCATGCCCATTTTCAGGACCAGCCTGGTCATGTACGAGGCGCACCCGATCAACGGGGTCGGTGTACGGGCGTTTCCCCGGGCCTACATGGAATACGCGGCGCCGGACGACCCCCATATCCGCAATTCGGGCGGCAAATCCGGCGCAACGCACGCTCACAACCTGGTGCTGGAGGTCATGGCGGATACCGGCAGCATCGGTCTCATCTGCCTGTTTGCCGGTTTCTGGCTGGTCTTGCGCTTGTGGCGCAGCATGACGCCGAGCCGGCGCAACGAGGCCTTTCCCTTTGCACTGGCGCTGGCGTTGATGCTGTTCCCGCTCAATTCCCATTTCGCACTTTACGGCACCTACATGTCATCGCTGATCTGGATGCTGTTCGGGCTTTGGGCAGCCTGTATCGACAACAAACCCGTTTAGGCCGCGTTTGGCAATGAGGATTTTCTACTCTTTCCTGATCGTGCTCGGCACACCGCTGATCCTGCTGTATTTCGCATTGCGCGGGCTGCGCGACCGCGGCTACCTGGGCCGCTGGCCTGAGCGCTTCGGGTTTATACCTGTCGATGTGCCAAAACAGGGCATCTGGGTGCACGCGGCGTCGGTCGGCGAATTCAACGCCGCCAGCCCGCTGATCAGGGCGCTGCTGAAAAAGTATCCGGATACACCGGTGACGGTGACGACATTTACACCCACCGGCTCAGACCGGGTCAAGCGCGAGATGGGCGACAGGGTCGCGCATTTTTACATACCGATCGACCTGCCGGGCGCAGTCGGGCGGTTCCTGAAACGTCTGCAGCCCGCGCTGATCATCATCCTCGAAACCGAGATCTGGCCAAACCTTTACCTCCAGGCGCAGCGGTCGAATATTCCGCTATTGATGGCGAATGCACGGCTTTCGCAACGCTCGGCGCGACGTTTTCAACGTCTGCCGGCTTTCGCCGCTGAAGTCTTGTGCAGCGCGGCGTGGATAGGGGCGCAAAGCAGCGAAGACGCTGCAAGGTTTGCCCGCTGTGGCGCACAACGGCCATTGGAAATCACGGGCAATCTCAAGTTCGATCTGCGTGTTGCGGCGAGCCTCGAGGAAAAAGCGGAAGCACTGCGCCTGCACTGGGGCAGGGACAGGCCGGTGCTGGTCGCCGGCAGCACCCACGAGGCGGACGAAAATGTCGTCATTCCGGCTTTTACCGAATTATTGAAAACCTTGCCCGATGCCTTGCTGATCCTCGTACCGCGTTACCCGGAGCGTTTTTCACGCGCAGCGCAACTGGCGAAGGCCGCCGGCCTCAACACCCAATTGCGCAGCCACGGCGAAGCCTGCACCAGGCAGACACAATGTTTCCTCATCGATACCATCGGTGAACTGATGGTCTATTACGCCTGCGCCGATGTCGCCTTCGTCGGCGGCAGCTTCGGTGACCAGGGCGGACATAACCCGCTCGAACCCGCAGCGCTGGGAAAGCCCGTCCTGTTGGGGCCGAACATGGAAAACGCCAGGGAGATCGCGGATCAGCTTCTTCACTGCAAGGCCGCCATGCGCGTGGATGACCAGCAGGAATTTCTCCGGTTTGCCGGGCAGGTATTGTCTGACGGCGTGTTGCGCGACCGCATGGGTCAGGCGGGCCGCAACCTGGTCCAGCAGAACAAGGGCGCCCTGGAATTGACGCTCAAGGCCGTCGGCAGATTCCTCTGACCGTATCGGCGCTCGAAAAAAAGCCCGCTTCCGCGGGCTTTTACTTAAGTCTGCCTGTACGCCGGTTGCGCTTATTTCTCCAGGATGTCATTCACCTTTTGCAGGTCCTGCTGCGCCAGTACACCCGCGGCCGCTTTCAGGCGCAAGTGATCGACGATATAGGTATGGCGCGCCAGGGAGTTGTCCCTCTGGGCCTGGAAATAACGTTGCTGGGCGATCAATACGTCCACGATCGTACGGGTGCCGACTTCAAACCCGGCCTGGGTCGCCTCGAGGGCGCTTTCGGCCGAAACCATGGCCTGGTTGAATGCGCCCACCTGTTCGATGCCGGCGATCACGGCCCGGTAGGCGTTCTTGGTCGCCCTGGCGACTGCCCTTTGGCTCTGGTCAAGGTCGGAGTGGACCGCATTGAGCAGATACCGCGCCTGCCTGGTCCGGGATGTGACCACGCCACCCTGGTAGATGGGCACGGACAACTGCAGGCCGATGCGCTTGTCGTCATTGACGATGTCGCTGGTCGCCAGGATCTGGCCGGCGTCGTCCCGCAACGGGGCCTTGTTGTTGGTCAACTGGCTCACGCTTCCGACCAGGTCCAGGGTTGGAAAGTGACCGGACCGTTGCAGGCGAATGTTGGAGTTTGCGATTTCGACTTCGAATTGCGCAAAAACCACGGACGGGTTGTATTGCATCGCGATATCCACCCACTCGTCCGGGCTGTCCGGCAGCGGCCTGACCAGCGGCAGGACTTCCTGCAACGGCTCGTAGTCCTCGAAATACTCACCGGTCAGTTCGTACACGGCTTCTTTTGTATCCGCCAGGTTATTTCGCGAAACGATTGCACGTGCACGCGCATTGTCGTAACTGGCGCGGGCTTCGTGTACGTCCGTGACGGCCGTCAGGCCCACTTCGAAACGTTGTTCGGCCTGCTCGAACTGTCTTTGCAGCGCCTTTTCTTCCGCCTCGGCAAAAATTACGCCATCCTGCGCCGTCAACACGCTGAAATACGCACCGGCAACCCTGACCAGGAAATCCTGGTAAGCGATGTTGTAGGCCGCCTCAGCCTGGCTTACCTGCCCGCGGGCGATGTCCAGGTTTTCGTAATTGCTTTGCGCGTAGAGCGACTGGCGCAGATCGAGACGCAGGGACTCCGTGTCTATATCGCTCTTGGTTTTGAACGAGGGGATGGAATCCCCGTTGGGGATGTTGATCTGCCCCACCTTGGTTTTGGCATCGCCCCAGTTACGGCCGGCGGCGCCACTGAGTGTGGGCAGCATGTTCGCCCAGGCCTGGCGGGTATTTTCACCGGTGGCGTCCTTGCGATAGGCGGCCGCCTGCAATTGCGGGTCGGATTTGATTGCAAGGTCATGTACGCCGATCAGGTCAACGGCAAATGCCGGTGACGAGACCAGGCAAACAGCCATTGCCAAAAGCTTTTGATTACCGATACGCCACTTCATAACCAACTCCTAAATTTCTTAAAATTCAAATTCCGGTGCTTCTTCAGCATCGATCAGCCTGGCCAGGTTTGTCTCGAACAGGCTTTCTTCGCGCCACTCGGTCGCATTCAGCTTGGTCAGGAGTTTTGCTTCCATGGCCGGCTCATCGCCACAAACCACGAAGATGCGCCCTCCCGGGTTGACCCAGCCGCGGAAGTGGTCCGGAACGCTCGGCACAGAACCGGTTACGACCAGTACGTCGTGGGCCTGTTCCGGCTGCCAGCCGGTCATCACGTTACCGGTTTCGAGTTCCACGTTCTCAATGTTCTTTTCTTTCAGCTTGGCCGCAACCTCTTTCGTGAATTGCGCAAAAATATCGACGCTGACGACCTGCTTGACCATCTGCGCCAGGCACGCGGTGATGAATCCGCTGCCGGTGCCGATTTCCAGCGCTGTATCATCGGGCTTCAGTTCCAGCGCCTGCAACAAGCGTCCTTCAACGACGGGTTTCATCATGGACTGGCCATGGTCCAGCGGAATGGCCATATCGGTGAAAGCCATTTTCCTGTAGCGGACGGGTACGAAATCCTCACGATGGGTCTTTTCCAGTAGGGCCAGAACACGCTCGTCCAGGACCTCCCAGGGCCTGACCTGTTGTTCCACCATGTTGAATCGGGCTTGCTCGAAATTCATACTCATTTTTCTTACTCCCACCAGTGTAGGCTGTTGCTTGCCTGGCAAAATATTTACAAAATTTTGGCTTACCCCCGGTGAGGCATGGCACAGACTGAGGTTTTAGAAGCGATACTCAAAGTGCCATTAGTCACAACGGAGTTTTTTTAAAATATTGATGCAACGGGTTTATTAGACGCTCGATGCTTCAATTACGTTTCCTTTTGAAAGGCGCTATTATCCCATACAGGGCGCTGAAAACTTAACTAAAGGTTCAAAATAATTGCACAAGCCTGAAATAAGGTCATACAAAATCCGGTCATGAATACTGACACGGACCGGACAAATCGTTTCAATCAACTCGCCGAAGCCTATTCGTCGGATCTGTACCGCTACGCGATGTGGATTTGTGGCGATGATGCCCTCGCCAAGGACCTGTTGCAGGAGACGTTTCTGCGTGCCTGGCGGGCGTTGGACAGTCTGAACGAAACGAAAGCGGCCAAGGGCTGGTTGATCACGATTTTACGTCGCGAATACGCCCGCACCTTTGAGCGGAAAGTGCCCAGGTTTACCGGGCTCGACAAGCTGCAGATCCCGGATGAGGACGTGTTGGGGCCGGAGGAAACAAAAGAGCGTGAACTGTTGCGCGAAGGAATTTTGAGACTGGATGCCAAGTACCGTGATCCATTGTTGTTACAGGTCATATTCGGGCACAGTTGCGAGGAAATTGCCGAACAGCTCGGTATCACGAAAAGCGCGGTGATGACCCAATTGTTCAGGGCGCGTGAAAAACTGAAGGCAAAGCTGCAAAAAGATGGGGTGACGGGCAATGTCCATGGACTTTTCTGACTTCAAGAAACTGATTGGCGCTGAGCCGGGAAACACGGACCCCGAAGTCCTGCGCGCGCGCCGATCTGCGCCGGAGTTCGAGGCGGCGGCGGCCGAGGCTGAAGCATTTGAAAAGAAGTTGCACGCCGCCGTGCAGATCCCGCCGCCCGCCGGCCTGTTGAGCCAGATTCAGAGTATCAGCAAGACACCGGTACGCAGGCGCAACTGGCTACCCCTGGCGATGGCGGCCAGTTTGCTGGTTTTGGTCAGTGCCGCCGGGCTGTACTGGCGACAAACCCATCACTGGGACAGTGTCGAAGACTATGTGGCTGAGCATTACGCACACGACGGCGCGAAGGTGATTGGCCGGGCCTCGGTAAAAATGTCGGACAGCGATATTGAAAAAGTGCTGGCCAGGCTCGATGCAACGGCCGACAAGCCCCTGGCGGGACATATCCTGTTCGTCAAGTTCTGCCCGACGCCCGACGGTCGCGGCGCCCACATGATCGTCAGCACCGACCAGGGGCCGATGACGATCATCTACATGCCAAAAATCCGGGTCAACGAGGGTGAAACGGTAAATTTTAACCAGATGCACGCGGCACTGGTCAACCTCGAGCGGGGTTCTGCGGCGGTCATCGGCAAACAGTCACAAAATGTCGAAGCGCTCGTCGCCATGGTCAGGGATTCCCTGAAAACCGGGCTCGTGGACGCCTGATATTCAACACCCCCCGGGCGCCGGGTTTCCGTCTGTCTCAATCGGGCAACTTCCGGCACTCGCTTCTGTCTGAAAATCTGTTATCTTCTCGATCATGAAACGAAAACTGCTGATTACCATCCCCATCGTACTGCTGGTCATCTGTGCCGGCATGATGTTCTGGCTGAACCGCGAACCGGATATGTTCGATCCGATCGAACGCGCCAAACTCCACGCGCAGGCACATGGCCATGCAAACGTGACCGGCACCACCACGACTTCGGCGCTGATCGAGGTGGTCGGTATCCTCCTCAACAAGCGTGGCGGCTACATGTCCAATGACATCATGCCGCCATGGGTGTTTCTCGACAACGTACCCAGCTGGGAGTTTGGCGCCATCACCCAGGTCCGTGACCTCGCCCGCGTAATGCGTAACGATTTCAGCCGCTCGCAGACACAGTCGACCGAAGACCCCGACCTGTCGGAAGCCGACCCGCTATTCAACTACGCGCACAACCGCTGGTTCCCGCCCGACACGGAAGGGCGCTACGAGAAAGGCATGGAGTATCTTGAAAGTTACCTGTCACGCCTGTCGGACCCGAATCAGCCAAACGCGCAGTTTTACGCGCGGGCCGATAATCTCGGCACCTGGCTCGGCCTGGTCGAAAAACGCCTGGGTTCGTTGTCCCAACGGCTTTCCGCCAGCGTCGGCCAGGAACGGCTGAATACGGATTTGTCCGGCGATTCCGCGGCATCCCAATCGACGGCATCACCGGAGAAGGTGGACGTCAAGACCTCCTGGTTCAAAATCGACAACGTTTTTTATGAAAGCCGGGGCAGCGCCTGGGCATTGATCCATTTTCTGAAGGCGATAGAGGTGGATTTCAACGACGTATTGCGCAAGAAAAACGCCCTGATAAGCTTCCGCCAGATCATCCGTGAACTGGAGTCCACCCAGGAAAAACTGCATGCGCCGATGGTCCTGAATGGCGACAAGTTCGGCGCCTTTGCCAACCACTCCCTGGTCATGGCCAATTACATCTCGCGGGCCAATGCCGCGATCATCGACCTGCGTTTTCTGCTCGCGCAAGGATAGTTCATCACAGGATATCTGCATGCGTACTATCGTTATTCTGATCAGTTCGATCCTGTTGAGCGCCTGCGCCACCGGGGATGACGTTTCGAAGCGGGTCTACGGTCAGCAACTCGTCTGCCACAAGGGTCATACCCAGGCCGTGTCCAACGCCGATTCGTTTGTCCACCTGGACCACGGTGACTCGCCCGGCCCGTGCCCGACAGAGCAATGAGCCCGGAAATCCACGCGGATTTCCTGTCTTATGCACAACGGCTGGAAAGCCGCCGTCCTGAAACGATTGACCTGCTGGTCATTCATTGCACCGAACTACCCGATCTGGCGATGGCGCGGATCTGGGGAGAGAAAATACATTACCCGGAGACACAGACCGGCAACTGTGGGCATTTTTACATCGATCGGGACGGCCGCACCGAACAATGGGCGCCTCTCGATCGCGTCGCCCATCACGTCAGGGGTTTCAACCCGCGGAGCATCGGTGTCGAGCTGATCAACAACGGCCGTTATCCCGACTGGTTTCATTCCGGTCATCAACGCATGTCGGAACCCTACCCCGAAGCGCAGATCGAGTCCCTGGCGCTGCTGGCCAATCACCTGCGCCAACAAATCCCGGGATTGGCTGAAGTCGCCGGGCACGAAGACCTGGACACCTCGATGATCCCGTCGCAAGATGCGCCGGATGTCATGATCAGACGCAAGCTCGATCCCGGCCCGCTCTTTCCGTGGGCGACGTTCATGCAAAGAGTTTCCCTCCACCGCTGGCAATCCCCGGGCCCATGAGCATCAACAGGGTCTGTGTTTACTGCGGTTCCAGCCCGGGTAAGAACCCGGCGTTTTCCCTGGCCGCCTCCCGTCTCGCGCAGGTCATGTGTGAGCGTGGTATCGGCCTGGTATACGGTGGCGCGGCAGTGGGCGTGATGGGCGTGCTCGCCAACGCGGTGCTCGAGGCCGGCGGCGAAGCGATCGGTGTCATTCCGAGGAGCCTGGCGGTCAAAGAGGTCGCTCATGCAAACCTCAGCGAATTACACGTTGTCGCATCGATGCACGACCGCAAGGCCATGATGGCCGAGCTTGCCGATGGCTTCATCGCCCTGCCGGGCGGTTGGGGTACGCTCGAGGAACTTTTTGAAATCCTGACCTGGGCGCAGCTCGGCTTCCATGAAAAGCCCTGTGGCCTGCTGAATGTCGAAGGCTATTACGATGGCTTGATCGGTTTTCTTGACAACGCGATCGAACAGCAGTTCGTCAGGGAAGTCTGCCGCCCCATGTTGATGACAGCCATTGAACCGGCTTCACTGCTGGATCAGTTCGCCGTCTACCGGGCGCCAAAAGTCCGCAAATGGATGGGCGAAGACGAACTTTAGCCAGACCCCGATCAGCGTTTCCCGCCGCTACCCTTAAAACCTGTGCGCCTGCGCGTAAGCCGTGCCGGTGAGACCCGAAAGACGTATGCTGTCGGGTACAATGTCCCTTCCGGACAAGGAGAGCGAAATGATGCGGGTTTTGACGATTGTACTGATGCTGCTGACGGCAAGCCCTGTATTGGCCGACCAGGCGCGCGATGCAAAGCAGGCAAAGCTGGACGCCGCCTGCGAGGCCGCGCGGCAAAAGAAACTGGCGCCGATAAGGCAACAGTACGTGGAAACGTGCGTGGCCAACAAGGAGCAACCCAGCCGCCAGGATTGCGAGCGTTTTTACGCCGATTACGGTGAGCGTATGGGCGGACGTGCGCCGTTGTTCTACGACCTGCCCGAGTGTGTCACCGCGTTCGATTTTTTACAGGGGAACGGGGATCCCGAATCATGACCGGTGAATCCATGCACTGGCAATGGCCGGTTTTTCCATCGGCCTGAGCACCTATGAACCCAGGCAAAGCACCCGTTTTATTCAGTTATGCCTTTCGGCCGTTTTTCCTCCTGAATGGTGTTTTTGCCGTGCTGATCGTTTTCCTTTGGCTCATGACCCTGCACGGCGGCGGCGTTTCCGCCATGACGCCGCTGTGGCATGGCCATGAAATGCTGGTGGGTTTCACCATGGCCGCGGTCGCCGGGTTCAGCCTGACCGCGGTGGCCAACTGGACGGGACGCCCGCCTTTGCAGGGTTGGCCGCTGGCGGTGTTGGTGGCCTGTTGGCTGGTGGGCAGGCTTGGTGTGCTGTTGGTCACCCGGCTGCCGGCAGGATGGGTGTTTTTCCTCGACATGCTGTTCCCGGTATTGCTTGCGGTACTGCTCAGCCGGGAGATCCTCGCCGCCCGCAACCGGCGTAATTACCCGCTTGTCGCCATCATTTTTGCCATGGCCGGTGAAAACGCCCTCTACCACCTCGGCGCCGCTCAATGGCTGCCTGGTTTCGACCGGCTGGCCGCCTACCTCCTGATCCATACCCTGCTGTTGCTGGTGACCATCATCGCCGGGCGAATCGTGCCAAATTTCACCGCCAACTGGTTACGTCAGCAACACCGGGTGGAGACCCCGGTCAACAGTGATCGCGCTAACCGCGCCGCCGTGGCCCTGACAGCGTTGACCGGCTTGTCCGCCAGTTTCATCCCCACGCACTGGCTGAGCGGTGTACTCGCTTTTGCTGCAGCCGCCGTTCACGCGTTCAGGTTGAGCCGCTGGAAAGGCATGGCGACGATTTCCAACCCGTTGTTGTTCGTGTTGCACGTTGCCTACCTGTGGTTACCGATCGGCTACGCCCTCCTGGGTTGCGCCGTGTTTGGCTGGTGGTTGCCCGCCTCGGCCGCCCTGCATGCCCTGACCATGGGCGCCATCGGCAGCATGGTGCTCGCGGTCACGACACGCGTGGCGCTGGGACATACCGGCAGGCCTTTACAGGCGGCGCGACTGACGGTATTCGCCTACTGGGTGCTGATGATCGCAGTTGTTTTGAGGCTAATCGGGCCACTGACCGGCAACGCATACCTGCTGATGATCGACCTGTCCGCAACCGGGTGGATGCTGGCGTTTGCCATTTTCACGTGGGTCTACTGGCCGATCCTGAGCCGGCCCAGGGTCGGTTGACATGCTCCGAAGCGGACCGGGCTAGCGGCCCTGGTTCAAATCCAGTTCCCCACTCGCCACGAGCGTGCCGTTTTCATCGCCATACAGATGATAACCAGGCTCGAAACTGACGCCCGCAAACCTGACGATCACATTGACTTCACCCTCACCCCGCTTGTCGGATTTCAGCGGCACGCACGCGAGCGCCCGCACACCCAGTTCCATGCCCCTGAGGATTTCGACGTCTCGCACACAGCCATAGACGAGTACGCCCTGCCAGCCATTTTCTATCGCCATGGCGCCGAGCATGTCTCCGAGCAACGCGCACCTCAATGAACCGCCGCCGTCGACCACCAGGACCTTGCCCCGGCCATCGGTTGCCAGGGTGCTCTTGACCATCGAGTTGTCTTCATAACATTTGACGGTAACGATCTCGCCGTGAAATTTGCGCTTGCCGCCGAAATCCCTGAACAATGGCTCCATTACCTGGATACGATCGGAAAATTCATCGCAGATATCTGGTGTTGAAAAAGTCATGCTTCAGTTCTCCTGGTCAGTTGCCGGATGTTGCCCGGATTCGATCCTGCTGATCAACCGGTATCAGCAACATCGCCCTTGTTGGTGCGGGGTGTCCTTCAACGGTTAACGCCGGGTTTTTCGCATCCAGGCATTCCCGCAGCGATTCAAACGTCATCCAGTCGGTGCTGCGTTGTTCATCGGTGGTGGTTTTGCTGACGTCAATCAGCGCCGCACCGGTCAGACCGGCCTTTTCCAGCCAGTCCTGCAAAACCGCAAGTCCTGGAACCGCGTGGACGTTGCGCATGCGCGCGTAGCGGCCCGGCGGTTTCAGGATTTCCCTTTCCCGGCCCTCGAGCACCAGCGTCTCGAGCACGATAACGCCACCGGGCCGGGCCAGGCTTTTCAACCTTTCGAGGTGCTCGACCGGGTCGCGCCGATGGTACAGCACACCCATGGAAAATACGCTGTCGAAACCGGTGGTAGCGGGCGGCAGGTCTTCGATTCCCAGTGGCAGCACAAAATTGTTCAAGCCCGGACAAAGCTTCCGCATCGCCAGCCACTGCATGACGAACACCATCGTGGGGTCGATGCCCACGACCAGTTCAGCGCCGCAAGCGAGCATGCGCAAACCGAAGTAACCATTGCCGCAGCCAACGTCCAGCACCCGTTGCCCGCGGACATCAAGGTGGGGCCTGAGCCGTTCCCATTTCCAATCGGAGCGCCACTCGGTATCGATACCGATACCGCCCAGTTCCAGGGGCCCCTTGCGCCAGGGGTGCAGTCCCAGCAGGCGCCGGCGCAACGCGGGCAGGTCTGCCGCCGGCCGGCCCAGCACGGGCGCCGCGCGATCCAACCGGCAGTAACCATCGCCTTCGTCCAGGGCATCGATGATTTCGAGCCATTTTGGCAGGTCCCCGTGTGACGGGTTTTCAAGCCGGCGCCAGCCGAGCTCCGCCAGGCGCGGCCAACTCGAGTCCAGTAGCTTGCGGTAAGGATTCCTCACTTGAAGGCGATATAACTGGCGAAGCTGAAACACTGAAACCATCGGTGGCAACGGGAGAATCCCGCATTTCGGAAGCGTTGCAGGTGCGCGGCCTCCGTCTCCGCTCTCAACACGTCTTCGAGCGCATTGCGCTTGCCGGCGATTTCCAGGTCCGAATAACCTTGCGTGCGCTTGAAATCGTGATGCCACGCCGTTTGGTCGGCCTGCTCCTGTGGCTCTTCGAAACAGATTTTTTCCGACAGGATCAAGGCGCCATTAGCAAGCATGCCCCTGGCAATACAGTCGACCAACGCCTGGCGCTCACCCGGGTCGAGGAATTGCAGGGTGAAATTGAGCACCACCACCGAGGCCTTTTCAATTGGCGTTTCGCGCATATTCTGCAAACGCACATCGATCGGAACGACACCGCCATTTTCCGCAACGATGTTGCGGCACCGGGCCACCATGGCTGCGGAATTGTCCACCGCGATGATCTTCGTCCCGCCCGCACTGACCGCGAGACTCATCGCCAGGCTGGCGGCCCCCAGTGAGCAGCCCAGGTCATAAAGATTCGAATCCGGCTGTGCGTAACGGCGCGCCAGCATGCCGATCATCGGCACCACCAGTTCGTAACCCGGCACCGAACGGGCGATCATGTCGGGAAACACCTTGACGACCTGCTCGTCAAAACGGAACCCCGTGGTGACGGCGCGGTTCTTGGCAAACAATTTGTCCTGTTCGTCGGTCATGTTCCTGCCCGTTGCTGGTGGTTGGCCAGTGACTAATGGCGCATCCTGTTCAGGGTCGTCTCTGGTAATCTTTCGAATCGGAGAAAAGTAAAGGCGTATCTGCTTTGTTCATGAACTCGTAGCTTACATCCAAAGTGCCCGGTTTCTAGGTAGCAAAATCTGGCAATCGCCCGCTATGACATGTCATTTGCATGTTGAATCTGAACATTTTGAATCGCAATCTACGTCGTTGGGAACAAATCAGAAACACCTTATTATGATGAGTTACCCATACTCGCTTCAAGCGTCACAAGAGGGTAGGAAATGTTTGAAAACGCATTGATCTCAGCGGTCATCGTAACCATCCTCGCGGTCGTCGTTGTCCGCAAGGCGGTCATTATCGTCCGCCAGGGTTATGAATACACCATCGAGCGGTTCGGTAAATACAGCACCACGTTCGGGCCGGGATTTCACTTGATGATTCCATTCGTCAACCGGGTCGGACAACGTGTCAACATGATGGAGCGCGTGCTTGACGTGCCATCCCAGGAAGTGATTTCTAAGGACAACGCGGTCCTGACCGTCGACGGCGTGGTGTTCTTCCAGGTACTCGATGCGGCCAAGGCCGCTTACGAGGTCTTCCGCCTGGAGCACGCCATTCTCAACCTGACGGTAACCAATATCCGGACGGTGCTGGGCTCAATGGACCTGGATGACGCCTTGTCCAAGCGCGACACCATCAACGCGCAATTACTGAACGTCGTCGATGAGGCCACCACGCCCTGGGGTCTCAAGGTGACGCGTATAGAAATCAAGGACATCACGCCACCGATGGACCTGGTGAATGCGATGGCCAGGCAAATGAAGGCGGAGCGCGAAAAACGCGCCAATATCCTCGAGGCGGAAGGCTTTCGGCAGGCGCAGATCCTGAAGGCGGAGGGTGAAAAACAGGCCATCGTGCTGGATGCCGAAGGCCGCAAGGAAGCGGCTTTCAGGGACGCCGAGGCCCGCGAGCGTCTGGCCGAAGCCGAAGCCAGGGCGACCACCATGGTCTCGGAGGCCATCGCCGCCGGTGACATGCAGGCGATCAATTATTTCGTCGCGCAAAAATACGTCGATGCGCTGAAGACCTTCGCCACCAGCCCCAACCAGAAAACACTGCTGCTGCCGATGGAAACCACCGGCATCCTCGGCAGCCTGGCGGGCATCACCGAAATTGCCAGGTCTGTTGCCAGTGACAATAAAGCGGGAGCGGCCTGAACCTCATGGAGTGGCTTGAACATATCGTTTTCTGGCACTGGTGGATACTCGCCGGTCTGCTGTTGATCCTGGAACTCACGGCCCCGTCCTTTTTCTTCCTGTGGCTGGGCATCGCGGCGGCGGCCGTCGGCCTGATTATGCTGGTGTTTCCTTCCATCGACCTGGAAATCCAGTTGACGCTGTTTGCCATCGCCTCCATCGTGGCCATACTCGCGTGGCGAAAATACCGGGAATCACATCCCCAGGCCACCGACCAGCCCAACCTGAACCGGCGTGGCCAGCAGTATATCGGCCGTGTTTTTTCCCTCAGTTCCCCGATCGTCAACGGCGTCGGCAAAGTGACGGTCGATGACTCCACCTGGAAGGTCAAGGGTCCTGACCTGCCCGAGGGCGCCCATATAAGGGTAACGGGGGTCGATGGCGTCGTTTTCAACGTGGAAGCCACCGACAACCAGACAGAATAAGCCGCTTCGGCTCGACGCTGCGCCGTTATCGGTGACGCTTTCGTCCTGCCACGGGACACGCGCCGGTTTTTCGCCTCATGACGGGTTTTGAACCAGCGCGGTAAATTTTTTCAATACCGAACGCGCTGCTTCGGTCGCCGTAACAGCGGCCAGCAACGCCTCCGGGTCCAGGCCCTCGTCGCGCAAATCAGCCGCCCTGTAACGTATGTAGTCCGAAACCACCGGCGCCGAAAATTCCGGATGAAACTGTAAACCCCAGGCCCTGTCTGCAAACCGCAGGGCGAAGTTGTCATCCAACGGACTCGTGGCCAGGCGCCGCGCATCCGGCGGTAATTCCAACACCACTTCGGAATGTGATGTCTGCGCCGGAAAGATTTCGGGAAGCTGTCCGAGCAATGGGTCTTTTCCATGCATATCAATTCGTTGTGTCTTGACCGTCCCAATTTGCCTGCCCGCGGGATTGGGACCGACCCGGCCACCGTGCGCGTGCGCCAAAAGTTGGTGGCCGTAACATACGCCAAGCACGGGGATGCCGGCGTGCACGACGTGTCTCAACCATTCTGCCGTCCGTTCGCTCCAGTCCTCCCGCGCGGATACCATGGCCGGCGAGCCGGTGATTACGACACCCGCGAGGTCCGCCGGCGCGGGTAATGGCTGTTGTCTGAATACGTCAATTTGCAGGAAATCCGTAATACCCATCCCCGCTGCGAACCAGTTTTCAAAATCTCCATGACGCGGCTTGATCTGCTCGATCGTACAGCCGGTCTTGACCAGGGCAATTTGTTTCACTGCATTTTATCCATTCAGCTTCTGTCTGCGGCCGCCGTTGGCTATACTAACGGGTTGATATGCCGATTATCGGACTACGGGATTTTCATGACTTTTCAGGATTTTATCAACTGCCTGCAGACATTCTGGGCAGAACAGGGTTGCGTGCTGGTACAACCACTCGACATGGAAGTGGGCGCCGGCACATTTCATCCATCGACGTTTTTGCGTTCCATCGGCCCGGAGCCCTGGAATTCGGCCTATGTTCAACCCTGCAGGCGGCCGACGGATGGCCGTTATGGCGACAACCCAAACCGCTTGCAGCACTATTACCAGTACCAGGTGGTGATGAAACCCGCGCCCGATGATTTCCAGGAGCTGTACCTGGGCTCTTTGAAGGCCATCGGTATCGACCCGGCCGTTCACGATATCCGCTTTGTCGAAGATAACTGGGAATCCCCGACCCTGGGCGCCTGGGGGCTTGGCTGGGAGGTCTGGCTCAATGGCATGGAAGTAACCCAGTTCACCTATTTCCAGCAGGCCGGCGGTCTCGAATGCCGGCCCGTCATGGGTGAAATCACCTATGGCCTGGAGCGCCTGGCCATGTACCTGCAGAACGTGGACAGCATTTTCGATCTCGTCTGGACCGATGCCGGTGGCCGGAAAGTGACCTATGGCGAGGTTTTTCACCAGAACGAGGTGGAGCAATCCACCTATAATTTCGAATGCGCTGATACGCAATCCCTGTTTGCCTGGTTCGATACCTGCGAATCCGAAGCCGGCAAACTGGTGGAGCTCGACCTGCCGCTGCCTGCTTACGAACAGGTATTGAAAGCGTCGCATACCTTCAACCTGCTCGACGCCCGGCGTGCGATCTCGGTGACGGAACGGCAACGTTTTATTCTCAGGGTCCGCAACCTTTCGCGCCTGGTGGCCGAAAACTATTACACGCGGCGGCAGAAGCTCGGTTTCCCGGGTCTGAAGGAGAATGCCGGTGAATGATCAAACCAATAGCGCAGACCTGCTGATCGAACTGGGTTGTGAGGAACTGCCGCCAAAGTCACTTTCAGCCCTCGGTCAAACCCTGTTCGATGTTTTCCTGGAACAGCTCGACAAGGCGGAACTCGCATACGATTCGGCCAATAGCCGCTTTTATTACACGCCGAGACGCCTGGCGGTCCTGGTAGCCGGCGTCGCCGGAGGCCAGCCGGACCAGGTCACCGAACGCAAAGGCCCGGCGCTGGCCACCGCATTCGACGCCGACAGCAAGCCGACAGCGGCCGCCATCGGTTTCGCCCGGTCGGTGGGCAAATCGGTCGACGAACTCGAAACCCTCAAGACCGACGCAGGCGAATGGCTGTACTGCCGCCTGAAGAAACCGGGACAGGCGCTCGAGACCCTGCTGTTGCCGATGCTGGAAGCAGCATTGGCCGCGTTGCCCGTGGCCAAACCGATGCGCTGGGCATCCAATGACTTCAGTTTTATCCGGCCGGTGCACTGGCTGGTGGTAATGCATGGTCAAAAGGTACTCAATTGCAGGCTTTTCGGACTCGATGCGGGTAACCTGACCCGTGGACACCGCATACACAGCCCGGGGCCGCATGAAATTCCAACTGCGGGTGACTACGAGCGTGTTTTGAAGTCGGCCAGCGTGATCGCCGACCCGCTCGAGCGCCGTGAAATCATCCGCTCCCAGGCTGTCGAGTTGGGTGCATCGGCGGGTGGGCGGACGCTGATCGACGACGGCCTGCTTGCCGAAGTCACCAACCTGGTCGAATGGCCGAGGTCCATTTGCGGCAGCTTCGACGAGGAGTTCTTGTCAGTACCCGCCGAGGCCCTGATCGCCAGCATGCAGGACCATCAAAAGTTTTTCCCCGTCATCAGCACGGACCAGGGTGAACTGATGAACCGGTTTGTCGCTGTCGCGAACCTCGAGAGCCGGAATTTTGATGCCGTGCGCGAAGGCTTCGAGCGCGTCATCAGGCCACGGCTTTCTGATGCGAGGTTTTTCTGGGAGCAAGACAACAAAACCGCTTTTGACAGCTGGCTAAAGCAACTGGACGGCATCGTATTTCAGAACACGTTAGGCTCTGTTGGCGACAAATCGCGGCGTATTGCTTATATTTCGGAGAAGATAGCTATTGAAACGGGCGTCGACGCGACGGCCGCCAAACGCGCCGCGATGCTGTGTAAATGTGATCTCGTCAGCCAGATGGTTGGGGAATTCCCCGAGTTGCAGGGCATCATGGGCCGGTACTACGCGATTCAAAGCGGCGAAAGCGAAGATGTTGCCCTGGCGATTGGCGAACACTACCTGCCGGCCTATTCGGGCGACCGCCTGGCATCCAATGCGTGTGGAAAAGTGGTCGCCCTGTCCGACCGCCTGGATACCCTGACGGGTATTTTTGCCACCGGGCTCAAGCCCAGCGGCAACAAGGATCCATTTGCACTGCGACGCGCCGCCCTCGGTCTGGTGCGTATATTGCTGGACGGTGAACTGGACCTGGAACTGGACAGGGGTCTCGCCATTGCGGCCCTGGCCTTGCAGGACCAGGTCGCCGTGACGCCACAGGTTCTGCTCGAACTGCGCCAGTTTATCCTGGACCGGTTGAAACACTATCTGCGCGAGCAAGGCTACGATACCGCACTGGTCAACGCAGCCCTGGATGCGCCGCTGAGCACCCTGCCAGACCTCGTCGCACGGCTCGATGCGCTACGTGGCTTCATGCAACACGACGTCGCATCGAACCTCGCCGAAGCCAACAAGCGGATTGGCAATATCCTACGCAAATCGGGTCAGGACATTGAAGGCACAATCAAAGAAGATATGCTCGTAATCGAGGAAGAAAGGCTTCTTTTCGAAGAAATTAGACGAATATCCAGGGATCTCGAGCGGTTGTATGCGGACGCGGACTACACCGCTGCACTGACGCTGCTGGCCGGCTTGTCCAGCACCATCGATGCCTTTTTCGAGAAGGTCATGGTGATGGACGAAGACCTCGAAATCCGCGCCAACAGGTTGAGTCTCCTGGCCGAGCTGAAGGGGATGTTCGACAGGGTCGCAAACCTGGCCCTGGTGGGTTAACCGGTACCCCGTTCATAACACATGGCCCGGCGGTTGCCGGGCCGTTGTCAGGCTCAGATATCCAGGTTTGTTACGTACAGGGCGTTCTTTTCTATGAACTCCCGTCTCGGCTCGACCTCGTCACCCATTAACGTGGTAAAGATTTCATCGGCTGCAATCGCGTCTTCGATCGTGACCTTGAGCAACCGCCGCGTCTCCGGGTTGACTGTGGTGTCCCAGAGCTGCTCCGGGTTCATTTCACCCAGGCCCTTGAAGCGCTGGAAGGTCCGGCCCTTGCGGCTTTCCTCCATCAGCCATTCATAGGCTTCGGCAAAACTTTTAACCGCCTGTTCGGAGTTGCCTTTTCGCACCACCGCACCCGGCTGGACAAGGTCGTCGAGGGTTTCGGACAGCTTGCTGGTCAAGCGGTATTCTGGTGTACGGAAGAAATCCCTGTTGAACCGGGTGGTGTGCACCACGCCGTAGGTCGTCTTGCTCAATACCAGCTCACGACCCTGTTCCGTGTCCCTGGTATGCAGGCCATATATCACGCTCGGCGGCGATTTCCGATTCATAATCCCGGCGATCTTTTCACACCAGGCCTGTGTTTCCTCTTCGCTCCAACTGAAAGAAAATGCTTTATTATCAATAAGTTGATCTAAAAACAACGTATCGTAGCGGCTCGCCAGCCGGGTGTTGGCCGCCTTCACCGCCATGTAATCACGCAGCAGGCCCTCCAGGCCCGTCCCTGACAGCGGCGGCGCGTCCTGGTCGAACACCAACAAGGCATTATCCACTGCCCTGGCGAGCATATACTCATTCATTTCGATATCGTCTTTCAGATACTGCTCCTGCTTGCCCTGCTTCACTTTATACAGCGGCGGCTGTCCGATATAGATGTGCCCCCGCTCGATCAGCTCCGGCATCTGACGATAGAAAAAGGTCAGTAACAGCGTGCGTATGTGTGAACCGTCAACATCGGCGTCGGTCATGATGATAATGGTGTGATAACGCAATTTATCGATGTTGAATTCGTCCCTGCCGATGCCGCAACCCAGGGCCGTAATCAGTGTCCCGACTTCAGCAGAAGACAGCATCTTGTCAAAACGGGCCTTCTCCACGTTCAGAATCTTTCCCTTCAGCGGCAGTATTGCCTGGGTTTTCCGGTTCCTTCCCTGCTTTGCCGAACCGCCCGCGGAATCACCCTCGACGATAAACAACTCCGACAAGGCAGGATCCTTCTCCTGGCAGTCCGCCAGTTTTCCCGGCAAACCGGCGATGTCCAGCACACCCTTGCGGCGGGTCATGTCACGTGCTTTTCGCGCCGCTTCGCGTGCGCGCGCTGCATCGACCGCTTTCATGGTAATGGTTTTCGCTTCCGCCGGGTTTTCCAGCATGAAATCGCGCAAATGAGACGCCACCAGCGATTCAACGACCGGCTTGATCTCTGAAGACACCAGTTTGTCTTTCGTTTGCGAAGAAAACTTGGGATCGGGGGCCTTCACCGACAGCACCGCCACCAGGCCTTCGCGGGCATCGTCACCGGTCATCGCAACCTTGCTTTTCTTTGCCAGTCCCGATTCTTCAATATATTGATTCATCGTCCTGGTGAGCGCCGCCCTGAACCCGGCGAGGTGGGCGCCGCCATCGCGCTGCGGAATATTGTTGGTGAAACAAAATACGCTTTCCTGGTAGGCATCGGTCCATTGCATCGCCACCTCGACGGAAATATTGTTGGCTTCACCCTGGAAATACATGACGCTCGGATGCAACGCGGTTTTTTTGCGTCCCAGGTGTTCGACAAATGAGCGAATTCCACCTTCATATTCAAAGACATCCGACTTTCCGGAAATCTCGTCGACCAATTCGATCCTGACGCCCGAGTTCAAAAAACTCAATTCCCGCAAGCGCCGGGCCAGGATGTCGTAGTGGAAGACCGTGTCGGAGAATACTTTCGGACTGGGTAAAAATCTTATTTCTGTTCCGGTTTTTCTTGTATTTCCGACCTGTTTGAGTGGTTCGGTCGGCACGCCCATCTCGTAAGTCTGTTGCCAGACATGAGAATTTCTCCGGATGGTCAGTTCCAGCACCTCCGACAGGGCATTGACCACGGAAACGCCCACACCATGCAAACCACCGGAAACCTTGTAAGAGTTGTCATCGAATTTGCCGCCTGCATGCAGCACGGTCATGATGACTTCCGCCGCGGATCGTCCTTCTTCCTTGTGATGATCAACGGGAATGCCGCGTCCGTTATCCGAAACCCGGACATAACCATCCATCTCGATGACGACCTTGATCGAATCGCAGTGCCCCGCCAGTGCCTCGTCAATGGAATTGTCCACGACCTCGAACACCATGTGATGCAGACCGGTGCCATCATCCGTGTCACCGATATACATACCGGGCCGCTTTCTGACTGCATCAAGACCTTTCAGAACCTTGATACTGCTGGAGTCGTACTTTTGTTTTGTCATATCGCCTCTGTTTTCCGGTTTAAACGGATCATTTGCCCTCCGCTGGTGAAGGCAAAATTCGTTTGACTTGGTGCGGAATATTACGTTCTGAAACCGATTACATTATACCACCAGACGTTAATAAATGCCTGTTTCTAATGATTTTAAGCAGGTTGGTCATCAAACCCCGAAACACGGCCCTGTTTCACGTGAAACACCGTGTACGGCCGCTCGCAGGACCTGATGGCGGCCACCATGCTGGTCCCGGTCAACAGTATCTGTGCGCCGAGGTCCAGGCCTACACTCAGGACCCTGGCCAAATGCATCTCATCGAGTTCTGAAGCCAGGTCGTCAAGCATCAGCACCGGCATTTCGCCGTATTCACTGATCATCTGGGCCTGCGCCATGATCAGCGCCGCCGTCATCGCCTTCTGTTCCCCACGCGACAGCCTCTCTTTTGCGGGCACACCATCGATCGCGAGCAACAAATCGGCCTTGTGTGGTCCGGGACCGGTCGAGCCCCTGTCCAGGTCCCGCATTTCAGACATTTGGATGGCTTCTTTCAGGTTTTCCCCCGACCAGCCCTTTTTATAGTTCAATGTCACGTTTTCAAGCGATTCGCAGAAAAGCGAAAGCTGGTTTTGCAACAGGCCATCAAGCCGTTCAACGTGCGCGTTTCTTGACTGGTGCAGGCGTTCACCCAGTTGCACGAATTGCGCGTCGAGACTCTCCACCATCAACCTGTCAGCCTGTTTCAGCGCGGCATTCCTTTGTTTCAGAACACGTTGGTACCGTCGCCACAGCGTCAGGAAGTCATGTTCCACGTGAAACACACCCCAGTCGAGATATCGGCGCCTGCCATCCGGTGGCCCGCTTACAAGGGTGTGGCTATTGGGTTCCAGCACGACGTAAGGCAGTAACTCGGTCAGTTCACTGAGGTTGGTGATATCGGCGCCATTGTGACGGGCCGTCCATTGCTCGGAATCGCGCTCTAGCCCCAGCTGGTGATTGTCGCCTGCCTGGCTTTCGACCTTGCTGACGACCTGTAGACGGGTGCTCTCGGGACCGATGAGTGAAGCTATCTGGCCGGGCCGGAATGAACGGCCCTTGGACAACACGGAAAGGGCCTCGAGGATGCTGGTTTTACCCGCACCATTGTCACCGATAAAACAGTTGAGACACGGATCGAAGTCGATTTGCGCCGTTGAAATATTTCTGAGATTCGAGATACTTAGGGACTTAACCCGCATATCGATTAAAAATATTCATTTACAGCTTCAACGGCATGACCACGTGCCGGTTGACATCCGAATCCGGCGCAGAAATCAGGCAACTGCTGTTGGCGTCCTTCAGTTCCATTGAAACCGTATCGGTATCAATCGCCATCAACGCGTCCAACAGGTAAGTGACATTGAATCCGACAGCCAGGCGGTCAAAATTGAATTCCGCTTCAATTTCCTCGACCGCTTCTTCCTGTTGCGGGTTGTGCGCGATAATCTTGATATTGGATCCTTCCGCTTCCAGCCTGACGCCCTTGTATTTCTCATTGGAAAGTATGGCGGCCCTTTGCAGGGCATGTATGAATATCGCCCGGTCAATGAGCATTTGCTTGTCCGCGCCAGCGGGGACGACCGCCTTGTAATCAGGAAAACGGCCATCGATCAGCTTCGAGGTGAATGTCGTATCCCCCTTGACCAGGCGGATATGATTGCGGCCGATCGCCAGGGTGACCTCATCCTGTTCGTCAGACAACATGCGGCTCAACTCCAGCACGCCTTTTCGTGGCACGATGAGCTGCCGGTCGCTGGTAACCTCGATGTCATTCTCGAGATCGCAAATTGCAAGACGGTGACCATCGGTCGCGACGGCTTTCAATTGCTGGTTGGCGAAATCGAACAGTAAACCATTGAGATAATAACGCACGTCCTGGTTTGCCATCGCAAACGAGGTTTTATCCAGCATTTTCTTCAGCTTGTCTTCAGAAACCCTAATTTTTTCAAGGGCTTCCACTTGATCGGTAGCGGGGAATTCAGATGCCGGCAAAGTGGCAAGGGTAAACCTGCTGCGGCCGGCGGATAGCGTTGCCTTGTCATCGCTGATGCTGAAAGAGATGTTGGCGCCATCCGGCAGGGCTTTGACGATATCCAATATCTTGCGCGCGGGTACGGTGATCTCACCGTCCTGTGAAACCTGAGCAGGAACACTGGATATGAGTTCGACCTCCATATCCGTACCGGTTACGGTCAAACGTTCATTCCTGGCAACCAGCATGAAGTTTGCCAATACCGGTAGTGTCTGTCTGCGTTCAACTACACCAATGACCTGGCTAAGTGGTTGGAGAAGCACTTCCCTGGATATAGTGAATTTCATACTCTGGTCCTTTTTATTACTGTTCTAAAGATAAATATATATAGAAAGTAGTATTAGTAAGCCCTGTTGATCAAGTCGATAACATAGTTAACGGTTTGATATTAATCATAAATAAGTCTCTTAACCTTGTGTAAATCAATAGCCCAAGCCTGTGTATAACATGTGGAGAAGCATCTGTTAAGCTGATCTTAAAAACTTATTAACAGCTTGTTAAGGTCTTGTCCTCCTATTGTTCCACAAAACATCATGCGGTCAACAAGCGCAACAACTTGACCTTGTCTTCCCTCAACCGGCCATCGGTTTCACATAGCTCGTCGATTTTGCGGCAAGCATGCAAAACGGTCGTGTGATCCCGACCACCAAACGCATCGCCGATCTCGGGCAAGCTATGCTGTGTCAGTTCTTTACACAGGGACATTGCCATTTGCCTGGGACGGGCAATGCTCCGGTGTCTGCGTTTGGATAATAACTCCGCAATGCGTATTTTGTAATATTCACAGACCGTTTTCTGAATATTTTCAATCGTGATCAAACGGTCATGCACGGTGAGCAGGTCACGCAACACTTCCCGGGCAAAGCCGTCGGTTATTTCGCGCCCGGTAAACCTGGCGTTGGCGATCAGCGTATTCAAAGCGCCTTCCAGGTCGCGTACATGTGAACGCAAACGCTTGGCCACCAGGAAAGCCACGCTTTCCTTGAGCTGCACCCCTTTCTCCTGGGCCTTGTTCATCAAAATGGCGACGCGCGTTTCAAAATCCGGCGGCTCGATCGCAACCGTCAAACCCCATCCGAAACGTGACCGCAAGCGCGCCTCGAGACCCTCGACTTCTTTTGGATATCGATCGCAGGTCAGGACAATTTGCTGTTTGCTGTCAAGCAAGGCATTGAAAGTATGGAAAAACTCCTCCTGAGAGGATTTCTTCCCGGCAAAAAACTGGATGTCGTCGATGAGCAGCGCGCCGGCAGAACGATAATGCTTCTTAAAATTGTCAATGGCGCCATGCCGCAGGGCCTTGATCATGTCGCTGACGAAGCGTTCGGAATCCAGGTACAGGACCTTCATGGACGGGCTCTGTTCGCGGATCTTGTTGCCTATGGCATGCAGCAGGTGCGTTTTACCGAGACCCGTGCCACCGTACAAAAGCAGCGGGTTATAGGCATCGCCGGGTTTTTGAGCGATTTGCGAGGCGGCCGCGTAGCCGAGTTCATTGGATTTTCCGAGAACGAAATTATCAAAGCGATAACGCTGGTTCAGACCGGTTGACCGCACGTCCGCCGGCCGGGATCGTGACGGCCGTGTGATTTCTTCTGCCTCGGCCGGTAAACCGTCTTCGATACTGACCGAGGCGCGAGACTGGTCGAGGTGTTCGAATATATCCCGGATTCTCTCCAGGTAATGAAGCGTTATGTGGTCACGCACGTATGAATTCGGGGCAACCAGCCTGGTGCGGTTCTTGCTGGTGATCACCTCGAGGGGGCGGATGAAGGTATTGATATCTTCAGCCGGTAGTTCCCGTTCGAGATGCTGCAGGCACTGTTGCCAGATGTTTTGCGTCATGCCATGTTCAAGCCAATAGGAATAATGATTCTATTAAGCATAGGAGAATGGCTGTAATAAGCCAAAAAAACCTTAATATTCAATAATATACATTATTTTGAGTTTGTTCTTCACCGGTCGATTGCCAATCTGTGGTGCCAACCGGGCTGGTTGGTGAGTAGTCTACCGCGCTGTGGATAACTTGGCTACCGTTGTAAACCGTCCGAAGCATATTCAAAAATTATCAGGCCAATTACTTGAATAATATACCTATGCGGGATACTATTCGCCTCTTGTCTCGACTGCCGGTAAATACAAGGTATGGCAGTCCCAAATTGTATTTATCGAGGTTCTGAAAAAAATGAAACGTACATATCAGCCCAGTGTTCTGAAGCGCGCTCGCCGTCATGGTTTCCGCGCCCGTATGGCCACTCGCGGCGGTCGCGCCGTGATCAATGCCCGTCGTGCAAAAGGCCGTAAGCGTTTAAGTGCATAAACAGCAAGGTCCGGGCTCCGGTATTACCGATACAGCCCGGAACAAGATCCGGTAAAACGGTAACAGGCCGCACAGCGGGTCTGGAAGACAGCACAAAGACGTTCATGAGCCAGGAACGATGAAATTTTCCAGGCAATCGCGATTGCTAAGGCCAGAACAATTCAGATCGGTTTTCCAGCAACCCATCCGGTCATTTGACGAATATTTCAGAATCATGGCGCGGACTAATGATTTGACACAGCATCGTTTGGGTATGGCCGTTTCCAGAAAAGTTTGTGCTAAAGCCGTGGGTCGCAACCGTATCAAACGCGTGATTCGTGAAAACTTCCGTTGCAACATGATCGGTGATATCACCGAAAAGGCGCTGGATATCGTGGTTCTCCCGACAGCGCAGGCCGTCAACCAAAGCAATCGCACACTCGATGAGTCACTCTCGAAGCACTGGCAAAAACTGACCGAAAAGGCCGGACGCCAGGATCCCGGAGTCCAGGTCGATCAATTAAGGATACAGAGATAATGGCAAACCTTCGCCCGATGCTGTTCGTTGGGTTACTCGTCCTTGCCTACATGATGTGGGTGGAATGGCAAAAAGATTATGGTCCACAACCACAACCACAATCGAATCCCGCAGCACAAGCCATCGACTCTATACCCGACGCTCCCCAGGTGCAGGCGCCAACCGCTCCGGCGCCAACCGTTGGTGATCTGCCGACACCGGATGCCAGCCCGACCAATGCAGGACCGGGTGCGATAACGCAACCGGCCATTACAAATGCGGATTCACGTGTAACCGTCACTACCGATGTGCTCGAAGTTGAAATCGACCTGGTTGGCGGCACCGTGGTATCGGCCAAGCTGTTGAACTATCCGGTGAAGCTGGACACACCTGCGGTCAAGGTCGATCTGTTCAGCAGCTCCGGTCCGGAAATGTTCATTGCGCAGTCCGGGTTGCTGAGTCATTCCGCGGCGCCAAACCATACCAGCACGTATGCAACAGACCAACGGCAATACGTGCTGGGCGAATCCGCAGATGAGGTCCGCGTGCCGATGACCTGGTCAGATGGCAACGGCATCGAGGTGACCAAGACGTTCGTCTTCAAACGCGGCGAATATGACATCACGGTAGACCACACGCTGACCAACCGGAGCGGACAGAGCTGGTCGGGCAGCCGTTATGACCAGCTGCAGCGCTCGGTGGATAAAAACAAGGACGACGGCGGTTTTCAGAACCCCGGCCGTTACAGCTTTTTTGGCATCGGTTTCTACAGCCCCGACGAAAAATTCGAAAAAATCAAGTTTGACGACGTCGCCAGTGAACCCTATCAGCGCAGTTTCAGCAATGGCTGGCTGGCGATGATCCAGCATTATTTCTTCGCTGCCTGGATTCCGCCCCAGGCCGAGACCGACGCCTACTCGACGCAGGTATATTCACCCAACGGCTCGCCGCGTTATATCGCAAGGGCCGTGTCGCCTCCGGTGGAAGTGGACGCGGGCTCGAGCCACGAATTTGGAAGCCGCTTGTATGTCGGGCCGAAGCTGCAGGACAAGATCGAAGAAGTGGCGCCCGGTCTGGGGCATACGGTCAATTACGGCATATTCACGGTATTTTCACAGCCGCTGTTCTGGTTGCTTTCGCATATCCACAAGCTGGTTGGCAACTGGGGTTGGGCCATCGTGCTGTTGACCGTTTTAATCAAGCTGCTGTTTTTCAAGCTGACCGAAGCCCAGTATCGCTCGATGGCGAGAATGCGCAAGCTGCAACCACGCATCGAACAACTCAAGGAACGTTATGGCGACGACCGTCAGCGCATGAGCCAGGCGATGATGGAAATGTACAAGACCGAGAAGGTCAATCCGCTCGGTGGTTGCCTGCCGATCCTGATACAAATCCCGATCTTCATCGCCCTGTACTGGGTATTGCTCGAGTCGGTGGAGTTGCGGCAGGCGCCGTTTATCCTCTGGATCAACAACCTTACTGCAAGGGATCCGTACTTCGTGTTGCCGGTGCTCAACGCCGCCTTCATGATATTGACTCAACGTCTTACCCCGACCGCGGGCATGGATCCAATGCAGCGCAGGATCATGCAGGTCATGCCGATCGCGTTTTCGTTCATGTTTGCATTCTTTCCGGCCGGACTGGTGCTTTACTGGGCGACCAATGCCGGGCTGTCGCTCGCGCAGCAGTGGTATATCACCCGCAAGATCGAAGCCGCCAACAGTTAACGCCGGGTCTTTTATCCTTTAAGCTGTGACCATGGAAGGTCACAGCCCGCAAACCGACACGATCTGCGCGATCGCGACCCCGCCCGGCACCGGCGGGGTGG
>Ga0210074_1000091_pt1 | contig 40640 bp, 34 predicted proteins | sample China_Galinas_Co_FD_184860 | JGI IMG/M metagenome (GOLD analysis project Ga0210074, IMG submission 184860) | Wetland microbial communities from San Francisco Bay, California, USA, that impact long-term carbon sequestration -... | ecosystem: Environmental > Aquatic > Marine > Wetlands ... | reverse complement strand
GAAGCATAATCAATATATTCTCTTACAACTTTTAACTTTCTTGCTTCAGCATACTGTCTAAGATCTGTAATCTGCATATCGACATTTTGTTCCTTAGTAGATACCCGTGCGTAGATGATCACTCTTTCCATAATACTCCCTTTCCTGTTTATATATTTCTTTTACCAGGAAAGAAGCGAGTATTCCTAAAAGGTAAAGGTTTAAGGAAAGAGAATTATGCGGAGCTAATACTTTACCAACAATGACTTAGCATCTAATTTTATACTAGCCTTTATGGAATTAAAAAAAGAATGTTGAAAAAAATTAGAGGGGGTTTTTGATTATAATTTAATTAGCAACAATAAGTTACTAACTACGAATAAAAAACTAGTTTAATAGCGATGTGAACTAGCAAAGTTTATTTGCTTTAATTTACAATATCTAAAACTGCATTAGTTTTCTTTTCTTTTTATTTATTATTTCGTCCTCATCTCCTGAACGATGGCATTCAACACAGTCTCCGAAGTTTCTAATTCCTTCTTTTAAATGTTTCTTTTCAATTCGTGCAGGGTGGTGTTCGTGGCAATTATAGCAGGTATAAGTTTTAAACGATTTGTCGAGTTTGTGGCAATTTGTACAATCTGATGGGTGATTATTATCAAATCTGAAATAATTTGAGTGAACAAAAGTGGAAGGCTTCCAAGCATTTGTATAATGACATTGAATGCACTGAACTAAATTTCCTAAACTATTATGAAGGACATCTGCTGGTTGTTTGCTTTCGTGACAACTATTGCAATCGTTTATTCTTTCTCCAAGTATCTCGTGTTTGAAATTTGATGGAACCCAAGACTTGTTACTGTGACATTCGGAACAATTCAGTATTAAATCCGTATGGATATCATCCAAAGGTTTTTGTAATTGATGACATTTCATACATTCACTCTGCAATTCCACAGTAAGGAAATCATGCCTGAATTTTAATGTTGCGTCCTCCCTTGAAAGACCATTATGCTCAGTGTGGCAATCGAAGCATTGAATATCAATTATTGATTGATGGAGAAGATTACTTTTATTGTTTAAATCTACTCGGTCCATTCCATTAACTAATCTTAGTCCTATTTCATTTGGTTTATGACACTTAATACATTTTTCAGTTTGAGCACCTTCACCTAAACTGTGGCAGGATAGGCAATCATTCTTAAGCATTGTGTGATCATCGATAACAACACCCGGATTGATTGTGTAGTAAGGAAATATCAGTATTCCTATTAGTCCAATTGCAAGTGCACTTAAAAATGATATGAGGACTGTGTGTTTTACCATCGCCAGAAAAGCAAAATGGTTATTATATGTAACAATGCAAATGCTGCAAAGATGAGCGTCAGTGGAATATGAACCGTCCGCCACATTTGCATCTTTTCCGCTATTAACGAAAGCGCAAAAAGTTCTTTTTCAATTTCATCAGGTGAAAGATTTTTTGCTATCAACTCTGCACGTCTTTCTTTAAGATTTTCTTTAGCTTGCTTAAGTAAATACTTTCCTGTAATTCCGCTGGCAACAACAACTAACATTGCAAAAACTGCCATTCGCGGAATAACAGCATCAAAATCAAATCCAGCGTGTATAAGAATTAGTAGCGAACCTGTCCAGGCCATCAACTCGTGAAATTGCAATAGTCGTTTTGTTCTTCCGAAATTAATGACCTTTCTCTTCCGTAGAGAATAGACGAAAGAAAATATTATTAATAAAGTTCCTGCAATACCAAGATATCTTAGTAACCATTTATAGCCAGCATTCTGAAGAAATATATGGACAAAAACGGCGGTCATTATCATTGTGATGAAGATTAACGTGAAGGGTAATAATTTTTTGAGGATAGCTCCGGAAACCATAAAATCAATATCCTTTGATTAATAAAACTATAAATGCACAGGAAGATCGATCTGGCACTAAAAATTTAATTTAGAATTTTTCTTCACTCAAAATTAAAGGTTTCTGCAATGAGGTTTTACCATTAATTATTGCTGCGGAGTTGTTTAAAGCACGATTTATTATGCTTAAGTGATTAGAAGCTGTTCTGTCCCAGGAAAATAATTGAACCCATTCTAATCCTCTTACAATTAATTGTGATTTCAGGGTTTCATTTGTCAATACTTCAGTTATTCCGTTGGCAATTTCGTTCTCATCTTCTGGGTTGACATAGTAAGCAGCATCACCACAAACTTCGGGAAGACTTGAGTTATCAGATACAATAACAGGGCAACCACATGACATAGCTTCTAATGGTGGAAAACCAAAACCTTCAAAAAGAGTAGGATAAACAAAAGCTGAAGCATTTTTCATCAATTGATATTTTTCTCCATTAGTTACATTCTGATGAAAACTGATTTTGCTCTTAGTATGTTTATCACATTTCGCATCAACTAATAATTGATTAAATCTAGTTTCGTCATCACCTACCACAACTAACTCAAGATCTAGAGAGTTGCTAACAATATTGAAGGATCTTATTACCTGAATAACATTTTTCATTTCGTTAATTCTACCAACATACAAGATGTAAGGTAGTAATTGTTGATCTACTGTATTTTTTTTAATTGATATGGAATCAATTGCTAATGGAATATTCTGCACCTTACTGTCTTCCAGTCCATAATATTTATGTACCAATTCTTTAGTGTACAATGATGGCGTGATCACCATTTGAACGGATCGCAATACATATTTTAAGATTACCTTGTAAAAATGATATTGTTTCTTATGAAATTTTTTGAACAGAATAGGAATAACATCATGAACAGTTACAATTTGATTTGACTTGAAAAAACAAACTTCTAATGGACTTGTATTAAACTGAAGAGTGCTAAAATGTTTCAAAGCTAAAAAGTTGGAATATATCAATCGTAATAAGTGACCTAAGAATTTTTTATCCGGTGATAGCCACTTGCTTACCCAGCGAACAGTAAAATTACTTGGAAATACTATACTCTCAAGATGAAACCTGCTACTTCGATTAAAATATATTATATAGTTTATTTGTGTGCTCAATTTTACAAAATGCTTTAAAAGATTTAATGTATAGTTCCCTATGCCGTTCATCTTGTAACCAATATTCGTTGCGTTTATTATAATGGTTTTGCTATTTCCTGAAATAAATTTAAGCATGGCATTCCTCTTAATTTGTATTTACTAATCGAAGTGAAGCATCCTGGTTTCTGTATGCGGATGCAACAACTGACGAATTTCCATCCATTATTATCTCTCCATTTTCAATCCAAATTAGTCTATCACACTCAGAGATTAGAAATTCAAGATTATGTGATATATAGATTGAGGTTAATCCCTTGTTCATCAAGTCTCTCATTCTATTCATACATTTTCGCATAAAAAATTCGTCCCCCACCCCAAACACCTCGTCAACCAATAAAACTTGCGGATTGATATCCGTTGCAAGCGCAAAAGCTAAACGGGCATACATACCCGAAGAGTAGTTTTTTACTGGTTCGTCGATAAAATTCTGTAATTCTGCAAATTCTATTATACTTTCAATTTTTTCAGCAATTTCTTTTTTCGAATATCCCAACAACATTCCTGCGACAAAACAGTTTTCTCTTCCTGATAAATCAGGTTGAAAGCCTATTCCCAGTTCCAAAAGAGGGACGATATGTTTTGTATCGTCTACAAAAATCTTTCCCTTGAATGGCATTATTACTTTTGTAAGTACTCTTAGTAGCGTAGATTTTCCAGCACCATTTTTTCCAACTATTCCAATGTGCTCACCTTCTTGAATTGTAAGATTAATATCTTTTAGTGCAACAATTCTCTCTGTGTTGTGTCGCTTCAGCTTCCTGCCAAGTGCATTTCTTAAACTTCTCTGTGAGAGTGAGTGTCTTTCAAACTCAACAATTACATTTTCTAAACGAAAAATTGTTTTAGTATTCATTCTATAAGTAGTAATAAAATTTTGATTTGTATTTATTTATTAAATGAAGCCCGACTAAAAGAGAAACTAAACCTATAGCAATAGATACAGCCCAATCAATTTCAGAGGGCCAGGCAGCATTATAAACCGGTTTTTGAAAAAGTGAGGCGAAATATGTGATTGGATGAAAATCCATTACTCTTGCCTGAAATGAATCAGCCGGAAACACGCTGCTGCTGAATAGAATTGGAGACGTAAAAAATACAAGAGTTAAAATCATTTGGACAAGGGGTTTGACATCTCTAAAAAATGTATAAAGCACTGCACATATTAGACCCAGACCAAAGCCAAACACTGCCCATGGAATAATTGCTAGTGGAATAATAATCAAATGAATTGTCCAGTTCTCTTTAAGGAATGCAAAGAGTGCAAAGGCTACAACAATTGAAAAGAGAAATTCGAAACTTGATATGATTAACTTATTAATTGGGAATGCAAATGGTGACACATAAAGTTTTTTCAACAGCCACTCGCCATTTACAATCGATTCCATTACAAGGTTAACAACCTTTTCAAAATATCTCCAGGGAACCAAAGCACTGAAAAGAAAAACAGCATAATCGCTAATATTCATTCTGTTGATAACCGCAAAAACAAGACTCAATATTACCAAGTAAAGAGCTGGTTCAAGAAAATTCCATAAAAATCCAAGTGCTGTATATCTGTATTTAGCTTTTAATTGGCTTAATGAATAATACCAGGTAAATCTCAGGGATCTTTTGTCAACTAACGAATTCAGAGTCATAAAACATTTACTCCTTCCAACTCCTTATTGATAATTGGATCATTCAATTTTTCATCGATACTCCAGCTCTCAAGCGATATTGATTTTATAGAAATAAGTCCCGACATAAGCTTACCCAAAAAAGCATAATTGAAATTCTCATCTGCAACAAACTCTACAGTTTCATTAACACTGCTATTGCTGGACAAAGTGATAGCTTTTTCATAAATGCATTTTAAATTGTTAGAATCATGAGTTGAATAAGTATGAATACGAATTTGCATTATATTTGTTTCATCTAAAGAAACACCATCAATTATTATTTTAATAGCCAATCGTCTTTTGCCCTCTCCCAGCCAGAAATAGTCCGAATGAAAAATTGTATCATCTTGCTCGTTTGAATGATTATTAGTTGAGAAAAACTCCGAATGATCCTGGAAAAATCTGGAGACGCCATTTGGCAGACTGGAAAACGGAGAGAAAGAAATCATATTACTATTCATCATCCTTCTGTAATTTTCAACACCATTTTGTAAAAACTGATTTGTTTTTTCATAATTAAAGAATTTCATCTTGCTTGATTTTTTGTTTGTATCACTTTTTTTGAGCACAAGAAGTACCGAGGTAAAAGGAACATCTCCACGCAACAAAACCAGATGAGGAAAATATTTGAGAAGTTTTTGATTAATAGATTTGTCCCCGTGAAAAGCAGTGTTAATAATGTTGGAAGGGAAAGGGCGGTTTATCTCGTTTTCGCTCAATCCAGCATTTACATCATAAATAAAATCAATATCTGATTCAGAAATTAAATTGGCAATATGTTTTCGGGAAAAAATGTAATTGTTTTGATCCCGGATAGTTTCGTCTCCAAATTGAAGTTCAGTGGTAAGCACATATATTCCACCTTCCTTTAATACCCTATTTACTTCGTTAAAATGTTGAATGAAATCTTTGTCTTCTCCAATATGTTCAATAGCGCAAGATGAATAGCAAAAGTCAAATGAGTTATCATCAAAATCAAGATATCGCATATCCATTCTCATTGCCTGGATTTTTTCATCTTCAATGGGAAAAGGTTTGGAAGCAATAATAAATTCAGTGGGATCTGTAGTTCTTGCACAGTCCCAACTTGTTTTGTCGTCATAAAGATCTGTAACAATTAATTTATTAATATGCTTTGCGATTGAATAAAGAACTCTTTCATTACCACCACCAAGTGACAGACCGATTTTATCCGGTTTTAACAGACCTAGTTTTTGCAGTGTCAAAAAAATCATCGCAAATTCCCACTGCTTTCTGTGAAGTCGGGCAGATTCTTGAAGTTCATTTTCGATTATTTCTTTTATTTCCGGATCGAACCAATCTGCTGCGTCACATATTTTACTTGTATTATGCATATTATTCATTCCTATTCAATTTCATTTCTAGTGTCTTGATTATGTTTGAAACCGGTATTGCTTTCATACACTCACTTGTTCTCATACCGGTAAGTTTACAAGGAATCTCTTCGTTCCTCCAACAAGGCAGACACCCAAATATTTCCTTTGCACTCAGGTAAGTACAGTTCTGATAATGTTTTGTTCTTACTTTCCCATCTATTGGACCAAAGAGTGCTATCGTAGGAATATCGAATGCTGCTGCAAAATGAACGAATGAAGAATCGGGGGCTACTATTAAATCACAGTTGTGAGCTAATGCGAAGGCTTTCCTGATGGGCAGGTTTTGGATCTTTATCACATTTTCAAATTCAAAACCTGAAATCGTTTCACCATCAAAAAGCATTACTGTATATCTTTCGGATAGTAGCTCAACAAGTTTCTCCATTAAAGGATAATCACGATAAGTTTCATCGGAGTGCAACTGAATCCCGATTACAGTTTTATTTTCTAATCCCAATTCTTGCCATTGATCAGCGGCAAAATTCAATTCATCATCTGAAAAGATAAACCGAGGTTTTTTAGACATTGCCAATCTGGAAAAGAAATTAATTTTCAGAGCAGAAGAAAAAATTTCTATTCTGCTTTTTCTAACTTTGGGCGAAGTCACACTTTCTTTTCTTGCCGCAGGACAATCTGTAAAATTAAACCACTTGTAGTAGTTAAGATGATCAAAATAATCTTTCTCTATATCCAATAGTTTTACATCGGCATTGTTTTCAAAAATTGAGAAATATCTCTTTGGAATCGCAAGTTCAATTTCTGATTTAGGATACTTTTTCTTTAAAGCATGTATTCCCGGTGTCATCATCAACAAATCACCGATACCCCCCATTGCCCTAGTGATTAGAATTTTATTCTTGCAAAACGAATTATAGTTTTCTGATTGCCGACTCTCTTTACCCATAAGAAATTGAAGTCGAGCCATACCTTGCTTTGAGTCTTTGAAAATAATTGTTGATGCTTCTTTTAAGAAAGTATAGTTGATTATGTAAATGGTAACCAGAAGTGCTTTCCTTGCCAGCTTATTAATAATTGATAACCGTACCTTCGAAAAATTCGGCATTTTGTAATAAACCCAGTGAATGAAATATAGTAGTCTATAAGCCAGCGTAACTTCACTAGTTGCTAAAACTCTAAAGGAAGTTTTATGTGTTTTTCTAATCTGATCATAAATCTTTTGTCTCTCTTCTGGATTTGTATAAAAATACCTGAGTCCCTGAAATAAAATCTCTTTGTATTTATAGACATTACCCTGCTTTAAATAAATTTGACTTACATTGTTTATCAGTTCTCCTATTTTATTTCTATCAGTAATAAAGTAGGGATGATTTAGTAATCCCTTGATATAGTTACCGGATAGATCTATCTGGCCCTGTTTGTTTGCAACATCAGCCAACATCAATAAAATATCAATTTTAATATCCGGGTATTTGTTGCTTCCACAATCTAAAGCCTTGTTCAGATAACCTTTTGCAAGGTTAAATTCTGATAATTGAATTAATACTTTGCAAACCTTTATGATACCAAGGAAAAGATGACGTGGGAATATTGTGCTTTGACTACAAACAGTGATGAATTGATTTGTAATATCGAGCAAGAATTTTTTTTCTTTAATTAAAAGGAATTCGTCATGTAAGTTGATTATATTATTCAGCTTATCAACAGAGCCAGTAATAGTTTCGAAAAGAATATATTTATCAGTTATATTTCTTCGTTTATCAGGGGGTATTTTAGAAACTAAAGAATACACAGTTCGATAATCCCCATTGAAAGCAATGTGCTGAAGCTGCTCAATATTAATAATTAAAGGCAACTCAACACTTTTCATTTCCCTCATCTTATAATCAGTTATTACCATTCTAAATTCTTTCTATCAGTAGTTAATAAAAGACCTTAAGAGCACTGTTTTGATGAGTGAAAACTTAATTGCTTTACTTACTCTAATAGTTATCCCAGATTAAATAATGTGACATGTAATAAAGAAATTTTTAAAGGTAGCTTAGGGAAAATTTCTAAAATTCATAAAAGAGGATGTCCGGTAATTTTAGGAAAGCCAGAAGGTCACATTGTGTGAAACTTATCTATTTATTACAACTATTCGTTTTATAATAAAAAACAGGAATCCAATTAAAATTATTAGCCCAATTATGTAAATGAATTTAAAAGGAGAAGCTGCTTGTAATGTTATTGCTGAGGGATTTCCAGAAAGAACAAATGCAGACCAATAATATGGATTAGCGGAATAATTATTAATAAACTCAAGTTTAGCACCTTGTAAAGCAGAGGATTTAGATTTGCCTGTTGCAAGTTGTTTGTAAAACTCTTTCATAAAATACGCTGTGTATTTATCGTTTACATCCCAAAGGGAGACTACAACACTATTGCTGCCTGCTTCAAAAAATGCTTTTTGCATACCAATTATACCTTCTGCAGCGTCGACCTTTCCCAAACCGGATCTGCATGAACTTAATACCACCATCTCACTATTTAATCCAAGTTGAACAATTTCGCCCAGCTCGAGAAAACCATCATCTTTCTCATCCTTTTGAGGAGAAAACATTACAAGAGGCTGATCTTTAATTAAAAACGAATGACTTGAGATATGAATTATTTTGCTATTTGGAGCATCAGCTTTAAAGTTACTTTCAGTTGCGCTGGATGAAAGAAGGATTACATTATTATCAACAGTTTCGTCTATACTATTTATCTCTTCCTCTGAATATCTCAAAGGAAATAATCTAATGCTTCTTGGTTTTGAAGGATTTAGCTCAATCAAACCTGTTCGAACACTTAATGTCAGCTCCGAATTGTCTACATATGGATTTCCAACAAGAAGGTTTTTATCATGATTAATTTGACTTTTATTTTTTTGAGTAAGATAAATTGAAACAGAGGGTGAATAAACAAACTGATAATCACTTAGTAGAAATTTCTTATCAGCATAATAGTATGGACTTTCATTTTCTTTCCATTCAGTTACAAGCATTTCAGTTGGTAACTTTATCATTTCTGCGGGCAGGCTTAGGATTAATGTCGAATTTATTGGAATAGTTGAGAGAAAATCTTGAAAAATTATTTTGTAAAAATTATAAGCTGCCAGCGCATTAAATGAAAACAGATCCTCATTAACATAGATTTCTTCGCTTTCCATACTTGATTTATAAATTGGCGATATAGAACTAATCATATTTAAGAGACTGTCACGTTCAATGGTGATTGTTTTAGAAGACAAACCTGCCTGGCTTAAATCAAAAAGAGAAATGGATTCTTGTCCAACGTAAATCAGAAGAAAATGATCGTCATTGCTCAGTCCTTTTTGAAGTTGCTCGATATCTGATGGTTGGTTTTGATTTAGAAGTTTATCCACTTCTGTATTCTTCGCGACCAGTTCGGATTTAATATTTGAAAAAACCTGATTTAACGAATCCGTTTCTTGCTGACTATACAATCCGGAATTGATCATCCACTGAATATCAATTAAATTGTTTAACTCACTGTAATCTTTCAAATCGTTAGTTAGTTTCAATTTATGCAAATTTAACTTTGTATCTCTTGCTCTGGATTTTTCAACTAGTAGAAACGCTTGTTCTTTGTTTCCCTGCTTTAAATAAAAATCAGTTAATGAATTATAGATTTCATTAAAGCCAGAATAGTGTGCAATATGTATGTCTTGATTTAATGCTAAAGGGAAAGACAGTTTTTCTATTAATTCCACAGCAGTATTATACCATCTTTCTGCTTGTGAATATTCTCCTGTTTTTTCATAACACTTAGCTAAATAATATCCTGCCTCTATCTGATTATTATAATCATTTGATTCTTTACTTAAAGTAAAAGCACTATTTAATCTTTGGATGGCAATGTGATAGTCATTCATCGCGCTGTAAATTAATCCCCAATACAAATCCTGCTGACCCAGCACCTGAGTTAATCCATAAATTCTGGCCGCATTTTCTGCCTCGTTCAAAATATTTTTAGCATCCTTATATCGGTCTTGTTCATAATAATTATAGGCAAGCTCTGTTTTCAATAGAATAGTGTTGTAAACATCTCCGGTTTGTTCAGCAATATTTAATCCTTTTATAAAATATTTTTCAGCCTGATCAACGCTATCAATTGAATTCAAAACTGTTCCGATATTTGAACACAACTTAACTTGCTCGAAAGGCATCTGATGCATAGTCGCTGATTCATTTGCTTTCTTTAATAATTCAAGCGACAACAATGGTCGATTAATATTATAATATAAAGCGCCAATACCCTCATCAATTTTAATAATTGAAGGAATATCTTTGATAGAATTTGAGACTTCTTTGGCTTTATTGTAGTACTCAAGTGCTTTTGAGTAATTTGATTCGTTTGAATATACGTCGGCAATTCCGGTTAGATTAAGAATCTTACCGAGCTTATTATCTCCGGCATAATCTAATCCTGCATTATAATATTGAAGAGCTGACTTGTAATTTGAAATCTGGAGAAATAGAGAACCGATGTTTGCTGACAAATAAGATAATCTTTCATAATTATTCAGAAGTTTATAAAGCGTATAACTTTGTTCATAATTATGTCGCGCCTCAACAAGATTATTTGTATATGTGAACGAAACACCAAGTTCTGAATAAAGGAAAGCCAGCAATTCAGTGTTTTGAATTTTATTGGCCATATTGATTCCCCTTAAGAAATCCTTTCTTGCCTCATCAACTTCTCCATACATATCTTTAATTATTGCAAGATTAGCAAATGCTTTTATTTCTTCAACAGTATTTTCTGTTTCCTTTGCTAATTTTAATGAAGCTTCGTATTCAGACTTGGCTTTATCATAATCACCAGATAAGAAATACAATGTGCCTTTTAGATTAAGAATTTTCGGAAGCAATTCGTCCTTCTTACCACACATTTTTTCAGCTTTGGACAGATTGGTAAATGCATCCTCATAATTCCCCGTCTTACGTAAAACAGATGCTATCTGATAATAAACTTCTTTTGAAGAAAATCCTTCAGCAATTAATTCTTTGTAAGTTGCTATTGAAACATCCGTGAGTCCTTCTTCGTTCTCGATCAAGCCTTTCAGGTAATAATTAAAACTATTCATAGAATCCGCCTGCTGATTTACCCATTCAGAAAGCTTACTTAGGTTTCCGGTAATCTTCCCCAGATTTGATAATTGTCCATAGTATTCAAAAAATTCCGGTGAATCTTTAAGAAGAGAGTAAAGCTGATCAAAGGCTGAAGTGAAATCCCCCTCTCTTTTTTTGAGCATTGCAGACAAATAGTTTTTTTCAAATCCAGAAGGAAGAGATGAGACCTCGGTCTGAATAGTTTCTGAATTAATAGGTTTATCTTGTATTAAATGAAGGGACCAATAAAACTCTTCAGATAATTTATTTCCAGAAAGATAGGAATGATTTTGCTGTTCGGGAATGCGTCGATTGTCAACTTTGGTAGAATCGATAACATAAGAATCGGATATTTGAAACAAACCTAGCGTGGTAGTGAACACAATTGCCGTTATAAGAACCAATTCCTTTAATAGTAACATCAATCAATTCTTCTCCATCTGTTCTATTAACTTTTGTGCTTCCATCAGATATTTACCTTTGCCATCAATAACTTTTTGCAAACTTGATCTAGCAGAATTGTTATCTTCAATTAAAAGATATGCTCTACCTATATAATAGTATGAATCAAGTTTAAGGTTTTCGTAATTACCGGAATCGTTCCTGTCAATTGATTCTCTAAGATTAGATATTGCCAGGTCAACATCCTGCCTGTCATAAGATTTAAATAATCCGATGAAATCTGATTCGGCGGCGTTCAGATATGTAATTCCAATTATATAATACGAATAAAATATAGATCTATCATTTTTATTAGCAAGAATATCTTCATTTAAAAATTTAATTGCTTTTTCATAATCACCGCTTTCAATGGAGTTGAGTCCTTGTTGAAATAAAACAGAAGTCCTTCCTCTGGTGGTGTAAAAATCATTTTCACCAGATGCAAAAATATTTTTTTCATAATATGGAGTGGTAATAATGGAAATTGAGAACAACCCAACATATCCAATTATCAAAACAGTCAAAGCTACAAATGCGAATTTAAAATAAGACTGCTGTAAAAATGTTGGTAAGAAATGCGACCCACTATTATGTAGTTGGTCTTGATCTGGTTCTCTTTTTATTGATTTATTAACATGTTCTTTGATATCATCGTATTCGTTGAGCAATAATTCATACTCCTCCTTACAAACAGTACACTCCTGGATATGTGTTTTAATCTTATTCCTTATAAGGGGGATTAGTTTATTTTCAGGGGCATCACCTGATTCGTACAAAATGTAAGAAGATAAAAGGTCAGTGTGGACATGAGCCGAGTCAGACAGTTTTGAATTAAAGCTATTATATATATTAATAAAAGCGCCAAGCTCTGTATCCGTTTGAGCTGATTCTTTTAAGAAGCGTCTTTCTTCATCGCTTAAAGATTTTTTTTGAAGAAGCTCGAGTATTTTGTCGATATTTTCCATGCTACCATTTATTTGTTAATACAGCCAGTTAGTATATCAAGCAATCTTTTCGTGACATTCATTCCAGTTTTTCCTTAATATCTAAAAGGGTTCGATAAAACATTTTTTTGACAGCAGCCTCCTTTTTATTTAGCTTTTCACCAATTTCAGCGAATTTGAGGTCTCCCCAAAATCTAAGTTTTACTATTTCCTGCTTTTCTTCACTCATTGTATCCAGAACAGAAAGTATCGTATCAGCATCAACCAGGGTTGAGGTTTCAATAGTATTATCTGGAGTTGGAATATTTTCTTTGAGCTCTGAGGTACGTTTTCGTTTACTAGTTTTATACCATCTGACAAAATTCAAGAAAAGAACTCTCCTGAGCCATTTCTCTATTTCTTCAATATTCTGATATTGTTCTGCAAAGGATAAATAAACACTTTGAGTAAGGTCTTCAGCATCATCGATATTTAATATTCTTTTCTGATTGAATTTTGATTCATAATAAGAATAGGAAATTTCACGGATGTATCCGGAGAGTTTTGAAAAGGATGCTGAATCTCCTGATTTTGATTTTTTTAGGAGATCATCGAGTATAGATCCAGATATGTTTAAATAATCTATTGTTTTCTCGCTTTATATTTGTCACGAAATTACTAAACTTAACACTAAGTATAAAAAATTCTATCATATGAAAATCGCGATCATCACATTTTTTACATTTCTATGTGCTTTTGTCTATGCACAACCAGAGCTGGATATTAAACCAAACAGGATTGAGTTTGAAGACCTGTTTAATAGAGTTGATCATGCTTTCCTTATAAATAAGGGAGATGAAATTCTAACAATTGATAGTATGGCCTATAACGATTCAATTTATATAATTAACTATGAGAATAACCTCCAGATACCTTTCACTATTTTACCAGATGATTCAGTAAAGATGACTGTACTTTTAAGTGGATTTTATGAAGTCACACTTAGCGATACAGCTGATACAATTTATGTTTTTAATAGTGGCATACAAAGCCCCGAACCTCTTGGAGTAAGAATCAGATTTTTCGAAGATGAATTTGGAGAAATAAACGGAATTGTTAGAGACAGTCTAAGCCTGGTTAATAATGCAACCGTCTATTTCTTTTATAACGGAATTTATTTGCTTGATACTGCAATGACAAACGGTTCTGGTTTTTATTCGAAAACTTTACCTCAAGGGAATTATACTATAGGAGTTGAAAAACAAGGTTACTATGTGGTCTTCCACGATAGTACTTATGATCCATTCTTTGCAGAATTTGTCCCAATTGATTCTGGAATAGTCAGAACAATTGACTTTAACCTCTTGGCTGTTGAGGATACAAATTATTCTGTTAGTGGGATGATCATCGATTCAACAACAGGAATTAATGCAAATAAAGGAATCATTATAGTAAGAACCGGGACACATGTTCCAACGCCAAAAGTAAATATTAATTCAGCATTGTTAGATACTTTAGATGCCTTCGCGGGATTTATTAACGAAGACGGAACATTTAAAGTCTATACCCAATTACCAAGTTATTATTACTTGCAGGCTTACTCAAATTATCTGTTGCCAGGGTATTTTAATGAAGATGGAAATGCATCTGTCTACTGGCAAAACGCAGATTCGGTATTAATCAATCAAAATATCACTGATAAAAATATTTCTCTTGTTCAGGACTCTTCTTATGGCAATGGAAGTATAAGTGGTTTTATAACTTATTCAAACTCAGTCCAAGACGAATCTGAATTTGAAGGAATAACAGTTTTAGCAAAAAATGTAAATAACGGAGCATTGTATTCCTACAATTTTGGGAAGGAATTGGGAAATTATAAAGTAACGAATATTCCCTATGGCACCTATGAGTTGGTAGCTCAGAAAATTGGAATTGATAATGCAACAAGTCAAACTGTTACAATTGATCCTATTAATAATCAGATAACAGGTATTAATTTAAATTTTGTTATCTCAGAAGTAGGAGACGAAACTGGTTTACCTGATGGTTATGTACTTTATCAAAATTATCCCAACCCATTTAACCCGAGCACTAATATTAATTTTTCAATATCTTCTGAAACCTTCGTCTTATTGAAGGTCTATGATATTCTAGGAAACGAATTGGAAACACTTGTAAGTGATTATTTACAGGCTGGTAATTATAATGTAACCTTTGATGGTTCAAAGTTTGCCAGTGGTGTTTACTTCTATCGGTTGCAAGCTGGCGAATTTATTAATATTCGAAAAATGATATTAATAAAATAAAGTAATCAAGCTCTAAAGTATAGATTTATAGAAGACATTTATATGAAACATTTGGTTGGTATTTTTATTTCAATAATAATTATACTCCAAATTATGGGGTGTAGTGAATCACAACAATTTGTAGCAGTTCCATCCAACATAAATAGAACAACCGTTCCGAAAGACACAATAGAGGTTATTGCAAAAGACTTTGAATTCATTCCGGACACGATTCGAGTATATGAAGGTACCTTAGTTACACTAAAGTTAAAATCTATAGAAGGGACTCATGGTTTTGACCTTGGAGCATTTGGCATTGATGAAAGACTTGATGAAAACGTTACAAAAATTGTTGAGTTCTACGCTGCAAAAAAGGGAGAATATGGAATCAGATGCTCACATTTTTGTGGGATAGGCCATTTAGGTATGACTGCAAAGTTGATTATTGAATAGTAGTTTTATTAATTAAGAAATCTGATTGGTCATTATTTATTTTTAACATCAATGTTTTCTTCATTTTGTTTTGTTTCAAGAATCCAATTAAGTATTTCATTCTTTTGATCATCGTCGATTTTTGATTTCTTCTGCATAACCACCATATTTTTTTCCCATTCATCTTTAGTATAATTACCGGGATTGAATAACTGATGACATCCTCCGCATTTTGACATATATAAATCTCTACCTTCAGAATAGTTTGTATAAGCATTCATATTAACTATATAGCCCTGGCTGCAGGCGAAAATCGTGATGAATAGAATAATTGTTAATGCTATTGTTTTAAATTTTCTCACAGATCGATCCCAAGTATAGTTCTGAATTCATATTTTTCGTGTCCAATTAGTTCAAGACTTCCTGAAGTTGCAGGGCTTCCACTTATTTGAGGCAAAAAGCTCATCGTTAAATAAAAACTCTTTGTTTGAATATTAATTGTTGGACCTAAAAAGGATGCCTGATATCCTTCTTCTTCAAAATATTCTTCATATTCCCTATGGTTTCTAAATTCCAGTCCTAGGGCTAAACTGGGTATAATTTCATACATGGCTCCGACAGTGACTTCGAATTTTGACTCAGTTTTATTTTCAATCACTTGTCTTTCTATTTCACCATTAATATTTAATACAGTTATCAGATTATTAATTCTTTTTGATAAAAGTGCTTTAGCTTCATATTCTATTTCATCACCTCCATAAGCAAATTCAAAGTAAAGAGCAGGATCAATAAAAATCTCATTCTGTTCAGTCAACCTATAACGAAATTCTACAGATGTTGAATTAAAGGTAAAGTTCTTTGACTGAAAAGAATTGCCTTCAGTTGTAATCTGATCAAAGTTGAAGTAAAGTGAAGCTGTCAGTCTATCAAGTACGCCGTATTCAAATTCAAACCTTGGCTGAAATTGATAGTAATATCCCATTTCCTTACCAATACTCCAGGTATTCCAAACCTCTAATTCCATGGCACCCTGCGGTAAAGTGTAGGCGGTATATGACCAACCAAAATATCTTCTGTCTGCGTGAGTGTTAGCATAAAAAGTTAGAAAAAAGAGAAAAAACGATAAAATTGAAACAGTTTTCATAAGTTTGATTCAATATTGAGTGAAATAAATAATTGTTTTTATAATTATTAAGATTAAATCTAAATAAGAATAGTTTAATTGCCAAATAACAAACAACAATTTTTGTTTAGAAACCTGATTTATAGAATCTTCATTTAATTAAATTTGCCGTTGATATGTATTAAACTATTCCAATGGAAAAAAACAACAATAAAATCAATATCAAAAGAGGATTAAGGACTACTTTCATTGGAATTGTTGTAAGTTTTTTTCTGGCAGCAATTAAAATAGTAACAGGCGTTGTTGGTAATTCATATGCTCTTATTGCAGATGGAATAGAGTCGACGACCGATATTTTTACCTCATCAATCGTTCTGGCGGGTTTGTATTTTGCTTCCAAACCAGCCGATGAAGATCATCCGTACGGACATGGAAAAGCCGAACCATTTGCCGGTGTTGCGGTGGCTTTCGGAATATTTATAGCAGCCATGATTATTGTAGTTCAAAGTATTTATGAGATTATAACACCTCATCATGCACCGGCACCATTTACCTTAATCGTACTTGTAATGGTTATTATTACTAAGGAAAGTTTATTCAGATTCGTAATAAAGGTTGGTGATAATGCAAAAAGTGTTGCAATTAAAAATGACGCTTGGCATCATCGAAGTGACGCGATTACCTCAGTTGCAGCATTTATAGGTATCAGCATTGCACTAATAGGAGGTGAAGGATATGAATCCGCCGATGATTTTGCTGCGCTCTTTGCGTCTGTCATAATTATTATAAACGCTTATCGAATATTCAAACCAGCTCTTTATGAATTGCTTGATACAGCACCACCAGCTAACACAATTCAAAAAGTCAGAGATGTTGCAAATAAAGTTGAGAATGTAATGGGGATAGATAAATGTTATGTGAGAAAAATGGGATTTGATTACTTCGTTGATATTCACGTTTTGGTTGATGCGAATCTTCCAGTATTTCAAGGACACGAGATAGCACATAAGGTTAAAGATGAATTAATGAGAGAATACTCGAATATTTCAGATGTTCTTGTGCATATAGAGCCATTTTTCAAGATTTGAATAATTAATATTCAAAATTTATTTCCACATTTTCACTTCCCTATGTCACTTTATTAATTGTCTTGTAACTATACCTGTAAACACTCAATAGGCAGGAAATAAATGACAATGACAAACAGAATATTTTATTTGATCAGTTTGCTCCTACTTTCTATTGTTTTCTGGGGTTGCTCAAGCGATAGTCCCACTGAGCCAGATCCCAGTAATAATACCAGTGCAGCACCACTTAGCAAACTAAGCGATATTCAAGCTAAAGTGTTTAACCAAAGCTGTGCTATATCGGGGTGTCACGGATCAACAAATACCCAGGCTGGTTTATTACTGACCGATGGAAATTCCTTTGCAAATCTTGTAAATATACAAAGCGTTCTTTTTTCATCTTTTAAACGTGTTGAACCTAATAACAGTGCAAATAGCATACTCATAAAAATACTTAAAGGTGAGGTGTCACCAAGAATGCCATTTAACCGGACTCCTCTTTCAGCTGCCGTGATTGATTCAATCGCGAAATGGATTGATAATGGTGCTTTAAATAATTAAAAAAATAAATATTAGATTAAATTTTTGTAAAACCCAATTTAACAGCCCTCATGAAAAAAAAAACCAAAAGCAGATCTCTCCAGACCCTCTCAGCCCCTCCCTGAGAGGGTTTTTTCTCCTGAGAAATAGTTTTCTCTTTAGACTCTAAAAATGAAGTTTTTAATCCATTTTATAATATTTTTGAAATGTCACGAATGTTTATGAATTGGCACTAATTGATAAAGGTTAATCCATAGAAAGGAATTAAAATATGTCAAACAATTACCTCATCAGGAAAGCCAATATGGTTACAAAACTCACATCAAATAACCTTCAAGGAATTCTTCTTTACATATTTATATTTTTCTGTCCTCAGATAGCAGCGCAATGGAATACGCAAAGTCCTATTCCAACTCATCTTGATGTTCGAGGTGTTGGTGCACCAACTTCACAACATATTTTTATTGCTACGGATGATAACACATTTGATAATAGCGGAGCTCTGTTTGAATCTACTGACGGTGGGCTTACCTGGATTCAAAGAAATATTCCATTTAGTCTGAATGATCCTTTTAACGGTCTTTTCTTTCTTGATAGTCAAAACGGTTGGGCTTATGGTAATGATAATTATAAAACTACAGACGGTGGGACAACCTGGATACAACTTCCCTTTCTCGGTTCAACATATTTTATGAGATTTTATTCAACAAATTTTGGGCTTGCAACAGGAAACTTTGATCGCTATGTAAGTTACGATGGCGGCGATTCCTGGATACCTTCTCCTAATAATATATTTGCGTTTGACTTTATTAACAGTCAGACAGGACTTGGAGTTGCAGACTCAGCTGTGTACTTAACAACTGATGGTGCAAATTCATTCACACAAGTATATTCAGGAACTGCCAAAGCTGTTGCCTTTCTTTCAAACACTATTACGATTGGTATAGTGAACGACACTTTTATTAGGTCAACAAATGGTGGGAATACTTGGAGCTCAGTTTCTTCTGCAAGCCTGAAAACGAAATTATTCGCAGTATCTCAGGATGTTTGTATTGCATGGGGACGATCAGGAATTTATGCAAACTATGATGATAATATTTTTAGAACTTCCGATGGGGGCCAAACCTGGATTGACCTCGGCGAGGTGATGCCAGAAGGAGTTTTTTCATTTGCAAAATCCGATGAAAACAATTTAGTTGCTTCGGATTTAAAAGGTAACATGTTCTATTCTTCAAATGCAGGCTCAAGCTGGTCACCGGTATTTACGTCACCGGGACTTCAACCAAGCTTTCTCAGCAGTGCAACACCCTATTTTGCAGACTCACAAACAGGTTACTTTGGTTATGGATCGGGGTATGTCATTAAAACTACTAATGCTGGACAATCCTGGTTTCAAATTTCGAGTGGCACTGGTAAGTCACTTAATGACATTGATAGATTCGCAAATGGAAATCTTATTGTAGTTGGTGATAATGGGGTCGTTTTGGAGAGCGATGGAATTTCTCCCTGGATTATACAACCTAATTTTACAAACAATAATTTAAAAGCTGTTCAAATAATTAATTCAACTGATGCTGTAATTGTTGATGAGACTGGTCAGGTTTATATTAGTACGGATAGCGGATTAAATTGGTCAGCCGTTCCCACTAAACCTTCCAACAATTATGAAGCTGAAGATGTTCATTTTACTTCGGCACTTGATGGATGGGTGATAGGTTTTAGTTCAACATCCGGTTCCTTGTATCATACCACCGATGGTGGAAGTAGTTGGGAGGTCATTCCTGATTTGCAAGGCGCTTACACTGCAATCGATATTGAAGGTAATAGCATCTGGGCACAAAATGTTGGTGGGATATATTTTCGAAGCACAGATGGAGGATCCACCTGGATTCAGGAAGTGCTTCCGGGTTCTAACTATCAGATATCTGATATTGAGTTTATTGACGCAAGTGTTGGGTACGCAGTTGGCTGGTGGGGTGAAGCATTTCGCACAAGTGATGGCGGAATTACTTGGGAAATCTTACCGACTCCAAACACAAATGATAAATTCACTGATATTTATTTAATTGGTGCAAACGAACTTTGGATCAGCACTGCAAACGATGTTGCTTATTATTCGGCAACGGCTGGTCAAAGCTGGTCAGTTATGGATATAGGCTCAAATGGTTTTGGAACATTTAGTTCTATTGCTGCCGTGCAAGGCGGAGACGCTTGGACCGTTGGGTTTCAAGGATATATTGAACACTTTACTGGACCACCTCCTCCTCCTGCAAATCAACTTCCCGCTGCTTCATTCGAATTTTCCACAACAGGTTTAACGGTTGACTTTACTGATACAAGTGTTGATCCAGATGGTTTTATAGTTAGTTGGGAATGGAACTTTGGAGATGGTACTAGCTCAACACAACAAAATCCAACGCATACTTATGATACTGCAGATACATATATAGTAAGCCTTACTGTTACTGATAATGATGGAGGCACAGGAACCGCGGGACATTTAGTTGTTGTCCAACCAGGACCAGGAGGAACGTATGGTGATTTTACAGAAGTAACTCCGTTAGATTCTTTATTTATTACACCTCAAGATGAAGACTTCTGGGTGATTACAACGGCACCGGCCGATTATGATAATGATGGTGATTTGGATATTGCCGTATTGGGCTATTATGTGGTGTACAACGTAAGCGTTGAAGACAGACTTGTTCTTCTTCGTAATGAAGGTTCTGCCGATTCAGTAAGATGGGACTTCTCATATATTGATCTCCCATTCAATAATCTTTCATCGGGTTCATCAGATATGGCGTGGGGTGATTACGATAACGATACTGATTTAGATTTAGTTGTTGGCACTGATGGTCAAACTGTTCTTTATCGAAATGAGTCAGGTAATTTAGTAATTACAGACATCGAATTCCCTGGATATTGGGAAGATAATGATCAGGCTGATTTTGACCTCAGATCAATTACCTGGGCTGACTATGATAACGATGGCGATCAAGATCTGATTATCCCATCAGTCTTCGATCAAACAAATTATACTTATAGAACAGCATTAATTAGAAACGATGGACCCGATACAACTGTAACTAACGGGTGGATATTTACGGAAACAGATTCTGTATTTTCACCCACCATTCATGCTCAAACTTCTTGGGCAGATTTTGATGGTGATCAGGACCTTGATCTCTTATTAATAAATGTCGCACCACTCACAGATGAAGGGTTTATAAAAAGATACAGAAATGATGGTGATGGTAATTTTGTTGAAGATAACATATTAGGAATTTTAAGTGTTGAACATGGCGAGGCACAGTGGGGAGACTATGATGGTGACGGTGATTTGGATATTCTTGTGGCTGGTAATATTAAAGAATTAGACAGTACTTATACTGCAATGGCACTTCGAATTTATAGAAACGATAATGAAACTTATACTCCGATCGATGTAATTAACTGTATTCCTTGTGAAGGATGGTACGATCTTACAGCTGCTACCTGGGCTGATTACGACTCCGACGGTGATATGGATATTCTTCTTGCAGGCACATATAATCCCGGATCACAAATTGACGGAAGAGCCAGGATATATACTAACGATGGTGGATTTTTCACTGCTGATACAGCAAATACTTTGCCTGCACCTCGGGCAAGTGGTTCACGTGGCGGAACTTTTTCATGGTTTGATTTGGATGGTGATGGTGATCTTGATTATTTCATCGCCGGACAATATTTCGTTCCTGGTGGCAACGGATTGGTTGAAGCACAAATGCATGTTTATCGAAATGATGTAGTAGAACTAAATGAAGCACCAACAATTCCAACTGGATTGACAGCCACAGTACAGATAGAGAATAATGTGGTTTTTTCCTGGATTCCCTCTTCAGATGATCATACACCAACACCAGCAATAACTTACGATCTTGTAATAGTAAGAACCGGGACTCACGTTCCTATTGGCAAAGGTAACGAAAGCGAAAATCCAATTCTGACTCGTCTGCCAGAACCTGGGAATATTAGTGCAGTAAATGAGTGGGTAATAAATGGATTAGAGGATGGTATTTATCAATGGAGACTTCGTGCTGTTGATGCTGCATATGTCGGTAGTGAGATGGCAACCGGTGAGTTTACAATTGGAGTAGTTTTACATAATGATTTAGATAATACACTACCAAATAAATATAGTCTTGAACAAAACTTTCCGAATCCGTTTAATCCGAGCACAACAATTCGTTATTCAATTCCCGAACCGGGTTTAGTAACTATTAAAATCTATAATGCAATCGGTAAGGAAATGGATGTTTTGAAAAATGAATTAATACAGGTTGGTAATTACGAAATCAAATACGATGGATCTAAACTACCGAGTGGGGTTTACTTTTATCAGATTAAAGCTGGAAAATTTGTTGAGACTAAGAAGATGATTTTGTTGAAGTAAAAAAAAATATTTTCACATTACTCAAACCCCTATCGGAAATTGGTGGGGGTTTTTTAGTCTTACATTATTTAATGGTACCAAAGTGGAGCCTTCACCTCAAAATATTTCGATTTCAGGCTAAATTAGTAGGTTTTTTGACCACACAAATAGTCCCTGACTCTCCGCAAGAAAAAAATTTTGATTCTTAGCTAAAAACAAATGATTTTCCCCCTATGCCGAGAGTAATAGGCTCTCCGCAACTATTTTATTAAATGAGAGAATGACGATTTTAAGCTGTTTTCGAAAGTTTTTATTCTTTTATTTTAACCCAAGTACCCCTTCCAATTCTGAAGTGGAACCTTTTTGGTACCCTTTTGCTACGAGCAACCAATATTGATGATCTGATAAAACTTTAAGAATACCTAAAAAATAATTCCCGAGAACCCTACAAAACCCAAGACAGCAAATTTCAGATAATATAATAGTTATCTTACATCTATTCTCTTACTTAAGATACTGTTCTCACTATCGAAAGTGTAATATTCGATCACTACATCCTGAATATTAAGAGAATATCTGCCACGCGGCACATCAGTAATTTCAAAGTGAGCATTACCAGAGCTGGAAGTTATATCCTCAACAACTTGAGTACTGCCATCAGGAAAGGTCCAGTATGCAATAACATTTGCACCTTGCACAGACTGGTTTTCATCATCCACAATTTTTACAAAACCTTCTACCTGACGTTTACCTCTGATTTTTTTTGCTGTAAGATTGATGGAAGCAACACGAGTGTGACTTTCATTTGATGGAGGATCCGGTAAAGAATAAAAAATAGCCATTTGAATGTGAGTCTGACCAGTATAAAAGTCAGGAATCCACAAGATTTCAATTCCGAGCGGATAATCTATAACACTATAGATGTTTCCAAATTGGTTATACACAACCTGAGCATTTGGGTATGCATCGATAACATCCCCTGGATTTTCTTTTGCAATTGTAGTGTTAACCCCTGCTGTTGTAACCCATCCACTAACTGCTTCAGTCCATTCGATTTTAAAAGCAACATCATCGTATGTGCCGTTTGCTATACCACCATCTGCACCACGATAATGAATGTTTACTTGTCCACCCCCACTTACTGGAAATGAACAGTAGGCTTGATTACCTGGATTACCACTGCTTTGACACCATTGTGGTTCACCATACGAATTTTCCACCTGTGCACGAGTAAACCCCAAGGAAATACCAGGTACACTCACACCTTCTACAACAACGCCTTCAACAGGAGGAATATCCTCTTCGAAAGGAATGGTATTCTTAGAAAGCGATGACAAGTCACTGCCGACATTTTGCAATGGACCGTTGATGTTTTCAGGATCTGAACATCCCACCAGGAACAAGAATGCAACCACAAAAAGACTAAGAACGAATTTGAGGTTAAACATATGAACTCCGCATTTTAGTTTATGAAAGATTAACTGCACTTTAAGTATAGCAACTAGTTATCACGAAATTATCAAGGTTCTATAATAAGTTTATCAAGATAAATGTTATCTTAGGTATAAGTTATTAAGGTTGCCTTCCTGGATATAGTAACAGGAGTTTAATAATGGGGCTATGTCTGTACTTCTTAAACCCGAGGGTTGATTTAGGAGGGATCAATCATTACCTACTTTTCTGTAGAAAAAAACAATTCTTTTTTAGAAACCTGCTTTAAGAATAATAGATTAAAAGATCTCAGGGAAACGATTATTTGCTTGTGTATCTACTAACTATTCTTTTAATTCAATATGAAAGCTTTACAAATCAATGTTTTAAATATTTTATTACTTTTATCTTTGGGATTTTTGTGCAGTGGAAAAAATTAATTTTTTATATAAAGATTGCTAATTTTAGGAGAGTTTCATAGAAAGCATCGTTGTTTAATACAATTAAACCAAAGAACGGAGGTACTTATAAATGACAGATGTGAATCCTCTTGATCGATTGGCCGGACTGCCAAATCTGGGAGAAATACCCTCTGAAGAGTTAAAATGGCTTGTTTCGCACGGACAGTTTGAAGTGCACGATGTGGGTACGGTACTAGGTCCCAAAGACATACCACTTAAAAAACTTTGGATTATTTTCTCAGGATGTATTGCGGTCAGGGTAGATAGAGGAGCCGGACCAAGATTAGTAATAGAATGGCGCAGTGGCGATGTGAGCGGAATGCTACCATACTCCAGAATGATTGCACCACCAGGAAATAATTATGTTGCAGAAAAGTGTGAACTCCTTTCAATAAACACAGCGGATTTCAAAGAAATGATTCACTTGTGCCCTAAGTTTACGGCATATACAGTTCATCTAATGCTAGATCGAGCACGAAGCTTTAAAGCAAGTGATCTTCAGGATGAGAAACTAATATCTCTTGGAAAACTTGCAGCTGGATTAGCACACGAACTCAACAATCCGGCCTCAGCAGTTTTAAGCGGAGCGAAAATGCTCTTACACGAACTAGATAGATCTGATATCGCATCTCGAAAATTTGGTGCGACTAAACTAACCGATGCCCAACTGAATATTATAGAAAAAATACGTTCTATTGGTTTTCAGAAAACCAACGCAAAAACTCTTTCCCCTCTTGAAAGAACAAACCGCGAAGATCAGATTTTCGATTGGCTTGTAGATCATAATCTGGATTCAGGTTATGGAGAAGCAATTGCTGAAACATCAATGACTATCAACGACCTTAATGAACTGGCAAATTTACTTTCAGGTGATATTTTAAATACTTCCATTCAATGGATAGCTGCCGGCTGCACGCTCAATACGATAGCAACTGATATCGAGCAATCTGCAATCAGAATTAGTGATCTTATATCTACAGTAAAAAGATTTACTTATATGGACAATCTTGGCAAATCAGAAAAAACTGATGTTGAGATTGGTTTAAGAGATACTTTAAGAATGGTTGCAGCAAAAGTAAAGTTGAAGAATGTAGTTGTTGAATTAGATATTGAAGAAAAACTCTTACCTGTACATGCCACTGGTAGTGATCTCAATCAGGTATGGATTAATTTGTTAGACAATGCTTTAGACGCAATCCGTGAAGGTGGGCAAATTAAAATCCGAGCTTATAGAGAACATAATCGTGTAGTGGTTTCTTTTTCTGATAATGGATCTGGGATTCCAAAGGAAATTATATCGAAAATTTTTGACCCCTTTTTTACCACAAAACCACCTGGACATGGTACTGGACTCGGCCTAGATATCGCAAGAAGAATTGTGAGTTGCTACCACGGGGATATTAATGTCCAATCACAAAATGGTTGGACCGAGTTTAAGGTCAGTCTTCTTGCTGAATAGACTTATCAAGAACAATTTAATAAAGTATAAAATAGAAAAAGCTTTGGATGCAAAATTATATAATCAAAATAAATAGTTTATATAATTAAACACTCATCAATGAAAGCCTGTCTGACGCTTGGCAGGTTGGTAGGGGTTTTTTATGTGGCGATTGTTAACGTTTCTTCGTTTGAAAATAAAACTTAAATTGACACAACGAAAAAGATCTTAAATTTTGAAGCAGTTTTATTATCAAATCACAGTTATTACACTATTAATATCATTTGTTTCATTAAAGGCGCAAAATTCCAATCTCCTATTTAAATATTTCTCGGGAGGTTATATTGCTATGGGAGCAACAGGATTAGCGGCAAATAATGATAATTCTTCTTTCGATATTAATCCAGCAGTACTGACAAATAATTTTTCAACAAATATTTCCGTAGCCACTAATTTCAATTATTATAGCTATAATCTTCTAAGAATTAGTGACGAAGTTGGGGGCACAACCTGGGATTGGGGTAATTCAAAATTAACCCTTGAGCAAGCCTCGGTTGTATATCCACTTAATAAAATATTTTCAATTGGTGTAGGCATTTTCCAAAAATTAGATCCCCAACTCGTTAATAAAAAAAGAGCGATAACATTTTTCTCAAGAAACCAAAGGCGGAGTTTATTCTGCAGTATTTTCAGCAGGGATTAGAATAATAAAAGAGATTTCATTTGGTATAAGTGTCTACAATTATTCTGGGAATATAAAAAGTAAAGTTATTGGAGATAATCACGGATATGACATTGATAAATGGGCATTTTTTGAAAGTAAATTAAGTGGAATAAATTTTAGAGGAGGGATACTTATTATAAAAGATAACTGGAGTGCGGGGTTGGTTTTTGAATCACCCTTTAAAATGAATGTTAATGCTAATAGTGATATTTCGAGTGATTCTTATTTTAAAAGTCTACTTCCAGAATACGACAAATCAGAACTAAATATGCCGTGGATATTAGGAGCGGGATTTTCTTTTAATGGTTATAAAAATTGGTTATTTGAAATTGATGTGGAAACCAGACAATATAAAAAATCAGACGTGAAATTTAATTTGTATGAATTTGGTGGCATACCAGTTTGGGAGACTACAAATATTTTTAGAGTTGGGATTCAATACCTTGATGAAAATGAATTAAAGATTCCAATAAGAGTGGGCTACGCTTATATTCCACAATTGTATTATTCAAATAATTCTGTTGGTATTTCTAATAATATTACCGGCTATATTAATACAAACAGAAATGTTAAAAACATTTTTTCAATAGGGACAGCGTTTAAATTTAGTTTCTTAACAATAAATCTTAATCTGGAGTACTCGATCGTTAAGTGGAACAGGACTTTAGTTGTACCTTTTACGATAACTGATGAATACAGTGAAGCAGATTTTATTTTTTCAACGCAAATTATCTTCAAACTGTGATGGAGTATATTTATTGCAATTGTATTCGGATTAATTTCTTGGAAATCGAGAAATGCTGAAGATTCCGATGTAAGAAAAGCAATTATTTTTTCTTTTGTTATTGCAGATGTTATAGGCTTTGTAATTGCGCTAATTGGACAATTAAATCAAGTAATAAATGCTGTTGGTTGGTCGACTGTTATAATTTATCTATTACTTGCGCTGGGTTTTGCAAAAATTATGTTTACTAAGGAATAACAGAACGGTTAAAATTAAACAAATCTTATTATAAGATGATTTAGTTCATATTGTATTTTTACCCCATCAGCAAAAGTTCTTCTGATAGTAAGACGGTTGATAGGATTCTTTAAATACTCATTCACCATATTAAAAGTTTGTATAAGTAACTTTAATTGACAATCAATACATTATTGGGTATTTTTTGAGCGGATATAGGAGTTTTATCAAATTATAATATAAACTCTTCAAGTATCCACCAACACTCCCTTTACCGCACAGATACCGGTCAGGTAATAAATTTTTATTATATATCTTTTTTAAATCATCACAACTCATTAGATGTGTTTTGATTTAACAGTTATATCAATACCAAAACGAAGTAACAATCAATTTTATAATTGGAGTATAAATGAGTAATTCTAAAGAATTCAGTTTTGGGGATAATTCGGTTGCCAAGGCATATGATAACGTTCTTGTTGGAACTCTTTTTGAGCCCTGGGCTGAGCACCTTATCGGAACTCATCAAAAGTGGGATGGTCAATACGTTCTGGATTTAGCAACAGGGACTGGGATTGTTGCTGAAAAGTTAGCTAACAAAGTGGGTTCTGAAGGAAAGGTATTTGCTACAGATATTAATCCTGAAATGTTAGCTCTTGCTAAAAAAAGGTGTGCTGGTATTATTCCGCAAGAAATGTTTATCGTGTGTGACGCATCTTCTATAAAATTAGATTCAGAGTCAATAGACTATGTTGTATGCCAACAAGGGTTTCAGTTTTTCCCAGATAAAGAAGTAGCGGCCAAAGAAATTTTTAGAGTATTAAATAAAGGTGGAAAAATAACCGCATCTACCTGGCTACCAGTTAAAGATTGTCAATATTTTGGTAAACTGTGCGAAGCACTTGAAGCAATTAAAGAAAATGAATTATCAGATATGATGCGTATCCCCTTTGATTTTATGACTCAGGACGAATTACTTGATTACTTTGGATCTGCTGGATTTGTAAATACTGAAATCAATGAACAAAAATTAGATTTCAAATTAAACGGAGTAGCAAAAAATGGAGTTGAAATTGCTTATGCAACCCCTATTGGTCCAAGATTAAGAGAGTTAAATAATGAGAAGCAAAAGCAATTTAAAAATATTTTTGGTGAACTACTCAATGAAATTTGTGAGAATAGGACTATGGGCTGTATGGTATCAAATATTTTAAATGCTCAAAAACCGAACTAATTAAAACTTTAAGGAGATAATATGAACGAAGTGAAAATCAATATTGATAAAAAGGAACTTGAAAGAAAAGTAAAAGAAATGTATCGCCAGGTAGCATTACATCCAAAAGGAGAATTTCATTTTGAAATGGGTCGAGCATTGGCAGAAAGATTAGGTTATCTTCCTCAGGATTTAGATAAAATACCTACAGAATCAATAGAATCTTTTGCCGGTGTAGGGTATTATTTTCATTTGGCAAATTTACAACAAGGAGAAAGTATCATTGATTTTGGTAGTGGTGCGGGTATGGACACTTTTATTGCAGCTTTGAAAGTTGGTAAGAATGGTCAGGTTGTTGGCATAGATATGACCATAGAACAGAGAGAGAAAGCTGAGCGATTAAGAATGATAGCTGGTTTTTCAAATATAAAATATTTAGAAGGTTATCTTGAAAATGTGCCATTAGAAGATGAATCATTTGATGGAGTAATAAGCAATGGTGTTATTAATCTAGCGCCGGATAAAGAAATAGTATTTAAAGAGATGGCAAGAGTATTAAAAAAGGGTGGAAGGTTGGCAATATCTGATATTGTCACTGAAATTCAACTTTCTGAGAGTATAACCTGTAATACAAACTTGTGGGCAGCTTGTATAGGTGGAGCGATGCAGGAAGATAATTATAAGACAGCGATTGAAAATGCAGGATTAAAAGTAATATCAATTCAGAATAATAAGCAGTATCAGTTTATATCTAAGGGTGCTCGGGGAGCCACCGATGATTACGGTGTGAAGAGCATCTCGCTGTTAGCCGTTAAATAATTAACAAATTTAAATATTGAGGGAGAAAAAATTCTATAATAATAATTCTAATATTTTTTCTTTTGAGTTCATTTCAACAAATCGGATTTGACTGATCTTATTTTAAATATTGTCTTTCTTTACTTTTACATTATTTGAGCAACCTAAATTCTTAAGACTCTTGAAGAAACATCTTCCTGGTGGGGTAACCCCTGTAAAGAATTGCAGGTAATTTTATAATAATAAATAAAAATCTAATATAGAAAGGAATAATCATATGGAAGAAAAAAAGAAGCTGGTTATATTAATCAGTCGTGGATTTGATGACGAAAGAGCATCAGTTGCCTGGAGTATTGCGAATGGAGGTATTAAAACAGGACTCGATGTTTCAATATTCCTCACAAGCGCCGGAGTTGACTGGGTTAAAAAAGGTGCTGCCGATTCCGCACATCTTAATCCATTCGACCCCTCAATGAAAGAGATGATTCAAACAGTTGTTGACAATAAATGCAAAATAATGGTATGTCCTCCCTGCTTGAAGGCTCGTAACATTTCAGAGGGTGATCTCATTGATGGTGTGGTAGTTACGGGGTCTGGTGCAATGCATGAACTTATTAAACACGGGGCTGCAACACTTAGCTTTTAATTGATATTTAATATCAATAAGAATTATGATTCACCACTACTATTGTAATCCTCACCAATGAAAGCCTGCCTGGTGGTAAGCAGGTTGGTGGGGGTTTTTTATTAATCAGTTAAGTAAACCATAGGAGCATCTTACAAAGTAAGCACTTTGCACTCGGGTTTACCCGCCTTGAGCGGGGTTGAATAGTTGGTTATGTTTTTTCTATCTCTCCCCAAATTCATCTATTTTGTTAACATTGAAAAGACTAAAATCGATTAAGTAGTTTTATTAGTCAGGCAGTATCTTTATTCAACTTTAAAAAACGGTTTCATAACATAATCACCTGAGCTCATCTGAATAAAATAATAACCTGGTTCGGCTTTCTTTCCATTGTTGTCAAGTTTATTCCACACAATGGATGCTTCACCCGATTTATGATTATCATCATAAAGTCTTCTTATTTCATCACCTGATAAATCTGTTATAAGTATTGTTATTTTAATATCGTAATTAACTACATAATCAAACTTTACTGAATTGGAATCTGATTCAAGATCTATATTTAGGAGATTAAAAGCTTTATATCCATTCTCTTCTAATTTAGTTGAACCTTCCAAAAATTCTTTTACATCAATTTCGTAGAGATAGCCATCTTCACTACACACAAAAAGATTATCATCAATAAGTAACGGAGTTGAATTAAGATTTCCTCCTATTAAAGAGTAATTTACAATACTTCCGTCATTTCTATTTAATGCGTATAAATATCCGAATCCACTCCCATCACCGTAAACCGAATACGCATCACCAGATGTAATGAAAATGAAGTCATCATAAATAACCGGTTTTGAAAAAGAATTGAACAAAAATTCATATTCCCAATACTTTGCACCGGTAAGAGGATTAAAAGCAATAAGTTTATGATTATCAGAACCAGAAACATATAATGTGTCATTAAATATTAGAGGATCACCGGAAATCCATCCTCCCTCTTCTTCCACAAAGCTCCATTTTTTCTGACCGGATTTAATATTAACAACTTGAAACTCCGGATTTCTCGCTCCAAAAAACAATAAGTCCTTGTAGATAGTAAATTCAGTATTGATCTGTCCGAATGTCGGATATGGCTGTTCTTCGTATGAATCGTACTTCCATAGTCGTTTATTATTAAGTAAATCGTAAGCGTAGAGTTTCCCATTCCAATCGCCGAAATATAGAATATCCTTATCCACGTAGAGACCCGATTTAATTGTAGCAGAATCATCTGCAAAAATGCTTACTTCCACTTCCCCTGATTTCAGATTAAATCCACGGATTGTCCCATCATCGAATCCAAAGTAAATATTCTTTTTGTGTATTACTGGAACACCGGAATGATAATCCCAATAATCTAGCTGGGCAGCCTCATTTACATCACCGTTTGAATAGTTCCATACTTTCTCCCCGGTTTCGCTATTCAGTGCATAAACATCATATCCACTTTTAAAGTAGATAATGTTATTGTTAACAATCGGTTTGGATCGGATTATTGATGTTGATTTGAAGGACCATTTTTTATTAAGATTAGCAGCATCAACAGCAAAAAAGAGACTATCATCATTTCCAAAATAGATGTTATTGTTGTAAGAGATAGGGTTTGATGATATCCTTGCTTCTGAATTGAATTTTTTGGTAATAAAAGATTTGTCCTGAGCTGTTAGTAGCGATGATGCTGCTATTAAAATGATTAATAAATATTTCATCTTCATACTTCCTTCCCCCATATTTCATCTAGTTTAATTTCTTTTAATAACTTTTGTTTTATCTTCTTCTTGTTTAGAATATTTGCATCAAAATTATAGTTCGTTTTCTATCCGAGTGAAATATAGAAACATTTCCCGTTAGTTTCCATTTTCTAGACTAAATAATAAAATGAATACAAGTGGGATAGAACAACCTAAAATCTCGTGCTTGATTGAGAAAGGCGGGATGATATTATTGAAACAAAGAAGATGGTGTTGATGAAGTAAATTGTAAATATTGAATTTATAAATCAGGAGAGTAATATGGATAAAAAACTTATCTCCAGTATTCTTAATATGCTGGAATTTTGTTGAGACTAAGAAGATGGTTTTGATGAAGTAAAGACAATCTAAATATTTTTTCACAACTCCTGCTTAATAACATAGGCGGGGGTTTTATTTACTTGTCCGGATTAGGACTTTCATTACCAATATCAACAACAACTTTCCAATTTCCATCAGTTTGCTTTTCCCAGATATTAAGATACTTGCCATAACTCTTTTGCTCTTTTCCTTCTTCGTCTTTATAGCTTAACACATAAGTTCCCCAGGTGTATCCTAACTCTCCCGAATTTGTAATTTTCGCAAACTGGGGTGACCAATTAAGAGTATAATTACCCTGATTATCTTTCATCTTCTCGTAAATATTTTGACGGCCCTGAACTGGATTTCTTCCTGCAGGAAGTTGAAGAGCATCATCGGTTAGATATTGATTAAAGGCTTCCGCTGCTCCCCGATTGATTGAAAATTGAGCAAAGTCTTTATCTGTTTGTAACAGTTTTTCTTTCTCGAATTCAATATCCATATGTTGACTGCAAGCAACCTGAAAAATTAATGTTGAAAGTAATATAAAATATTTCATAACAATAGCTCTTAGAATTCTTGGGAATAGAGAATTTATCTCTCCACAGTTTCAAATTTAGTTTAATTATCTTAATAAAAGTAGGGAGTTTTGTTGAGACTAAGAAAATGATATTGATGAAATAAATTGACTTTAAAGTAAAAACTTTTTATTGTTGTGTTATTCTTACTTCTCGCATAAGTAAGAATATTAAAATTAAACTAAATGCCTGCACAACCCCATATGTGTGGGCATTTTTATTATAATTCATACTATATATTCTGGATCTGAAAGAGAAGGCGGATGAGTTTTGTTGCGATGGGAATGAGCGATATATCTTAACCATATTCAAATGATTTGAATAGATATGTAAGGATTATATACGAAGCCGTCACTTGACGGCTTGTATAGTAATTTGCAAAGACCTATTTAATTCACAGAATGCAGGAAGGACATTATGAACAGGCAAAAGAATTATTGAATGGTTGAACTTCCTAATAATTACGCAACCGGTCCCAACCTCCTTCCACAATCTCCTTTCCCTGTCATTTTATTCTTTCTTTTAATTTCTGGAATATGCCCAGCTTCTTAGATGGTTTAGTTTTGATTTCTCTACCCAACACTCAGAACAAGGACAGTTAAGTTCAGTATTTAGTTTTAATCTGTAAAGGGCTTCTGCATAAAGATAAAACCAGAAATCTAAATCTTCTGCTTTAATTGTTTTCTTAAATAAGTGCGATTTGAAGTCTTTTCTTTGCATACCATACAAATGTATGGTTATCATTAGAAATTCTCAAATCCAACTTTATTGATGCTTGAATTAAAGTAGTTAAGTTTAATATATAATTTTTCTTAACAAAGGGAATGTTATGAAAATAATTTGTCTTCCATCTCTTGTTTTAATTTCTATCCTATTTCTATTAAGCTGCAGTGAAGATAGTTCAACAAGTCACAATGCAATTGATAAAAATTATTTACCTCTTAAAGTTGGGGCATCCTGGGAGTATAGACGAATGGATGTCCAGAGGCCAATTTTTTATTACAGAGAAAATATTCTTCAGGAAGAAAGCATTGGATATTTTAAAACGAGAATGATATTTGCTGATGAATCTGGAATTAATTCCATCATAGATACATTTTACTATAAGATGACAAATGAAGGGTTAATGATATTCGATAAGACAAAGTTTTATGGTGACTATAGACTTAAAAAACCATATGATGTTGGAAATTTCTGGACCACACAGGTTAATGATACATTATTAAAAACATACACTATTGTAGATAATAATGTAACATTAGAGACATTGGCAGGAACATTCTCGGGTTGTATTACAGTTCACAGTTGGTATAACGCAGACACTACCAACTATTCTGAATATATTTACGCACCAAATGTTGGATGTGTTAAGCGATTAAATTATTTTCTAGACTCATATAACATACCGTAAGAAACCTATAAATGGATAAAAACAAAATAATTAAGTTAATTCAAATCAAGAGCTGCCAAATGGCAAGTAAAAAAATTTTAGAATCCCGTTTCTCTATGGGAAATCCGTGAAACCCTTCGTGGATGATTGGGAGATCTGAGAATTTGGAGGGGGTGCGGATCCGTAGATAAAATCCTTGAGAAGCACTGGGGCATGCCAGTGCTGATGATGGATTTATTAACTTATTTGTTGGTCAAGTTATCTGGGGCCGGTCACCCAAGTCCTTTTCTTCTTTTATTTCTTAATGTTCAATCGAAAAATGAATTTAGCTTCTGAAAATCCCAGATGAAGAACTAGTTGTTAATATTATTATTCGGTAATTCAGTTTTTTCAACGTACAATTGTATTATATAATTTGAAATCAAAATAATTTCTATCATGAATCTGATCTGGGAATCCAGAAAGATATTTTCCTTTCAGGGAAGTTGATAGCCGTAATATAATTACTCAAAAATTCGTAACCGAGTAGACCATCCATTATCACGTTATGATCGAACTGCAAATCCCCGATTATAAATGTCTGATTATTATATGTTAATTCGCCTACCCGGAACTGATTAAGCTCAATCTTTTTTACCTCCTGCTTATTTTGATCTATTCCCCCCAACCGATCCATGCTAATCAAGTTATAATGATCTTTCAATCTCTCTTCCCAAACTGTAAAGAGCATCGCTGTTTCTGCGCCGCAGTCGATACCAAAATTAAGTTTGGATCCCCCTACTTCAGTTTCAATGACAGGCAGATGTCCAATCATCTTAAAATCGAGTTCAAGATCGGGAACCGTTTTCCATTGATCCGACGGTTTATTATACAGCAAAGTTATTTTCTTATTTGAATAATCGAATAAGACAGTGAAATTATGAAGTAATTCGAAGCCGATAATTCCGATGAATTCCATGTTATATTCACTGCTTAAATGAGTAAGATCACCTAACAGAGCATTCGTCTGTTCGAGCTTAATATCCTGCCAGATAAAATCTTCAACATTCACTTGGTAAACATCTGAAGTTTTTCCCCCTGCACCTTCAGGTAATTTTTCAACAGGTTTGGCATTTTTTAAAAGATTTGGAAACTGAGACTTCTCAATCCAGAAGTGGCTTGATCCAGAATCTACTAAGAACTTACCTTTTTTTCCCTCAATTTCAGCTTCAACAACTATTAGTTTTCCTGCGAGTTCGAATGGAACGATAGTCTCCTGGGGAAATTCCACCTCCTTTTTAATCACTTCATTATTTGAAGCGACGGATTGACCATGCATTTGAATTTGTACAATTTCCGCCCTCAATAGTTTAAAATCCTCCGACAGCAATATTGCTTGATTTTGTACTTCATCACCCGTATCAATATCCACCAAAATTTCGTATCCGTCCTCTCTTTTTTCATGCCCTGTAACTCTTATCGATTCAATTTTTTTTGGGTATTGCTCAACAATTTGCTGCATAATAATATAAGCCATTTCACCGGAGTAGGAATTATATGAAAACTCACCGGCTAAATACGGTTCGATTATTTCAAATTTATGTTCATTCAATGAAGTTTTGAGTTTATCAAGAACGTGTACAAGATTTTCCTGTAAATTCGGCTGCCCGAATAATGAAGTTGTAAAAAGTACAAAAATTGATAATATGATAAATTTAGATGAATGTTTCATGCTTATGCTCCTTTTTAGTTTTTAGAATAAATTCTTACGGGCAAATAAACTAATTTATTCGGCGCGAGTCGTCCTAACTTATAGGATGGGTCAACATAGTGGCAAATTAATGCGGCTGGTTTCTAAATTTTTTCATTTTTGAACTGGGAGGGGGTTTTTCCGGTAAGCTGCTTGAATATTCTGTTAAACGAAGACTTTGAACCGAATCCGCATTCAAACGCTAAAGCGGTTAGTGAATATATTTCATTCGCCGGATCTTGCATTCTTTTTTTAATCTCTTCTACCCTGTACGAATTAATGAAGTAGTAGAAATTCTGTCTGTATCTCTCATTGATTAATTGCGAGAGATGATTTACCGAAAGACCAATATCGTTTGATAACTGCCGGAGTGTGATTTTTTCGTTTAAGTAAGGTTTTTCATTCAGCATATACTCTTCAAGTTTATTACTAAACGATTCCGCCTCATTTTCACTCAATCCTGACTTTTGATATTTCCGGCTTTTATCTTCATTCTGTGATTCATCTTTTGGTTCTTCTTTCTCAAAAGCGGTTGATGCTAAAGTATCGACTACATCTGAAAATACGGTTGATTGTTTGAATCCAAGATAACCGATTACGTACACAAATAAAGTAACCGCAATAAATATAAGACTGCCAATCCCCTTTATTTCGTTACCGGAAAACTTCATTACAAGGAATACAACAATTACGGCAAACCAGACGAATCCAAGGCCTATTATAAGAAATCGCAGCCAGTTAAGATTGATCTTCTCTATCGATGAAAAATTATTCATGAGATTGTGTCTGAATTTTTTCAAAATCAAAGATGACCAGATAACATAAAACGGTACCGACCCTAAAAGGATTAAATTCAAAATTAAGTTCTGCTCAAAAATATGCTCGGTTACTTCCGTGCTGTGCGGTGTAATAGTGTAGCCGCTGAGAAAGAACACCTGGTAAATAAAGAATATTAGAAGAGGTACCAGGTGAAATAAATAGGAAACACTAAACTTAGATTTCTGCTTCGTTAAGGTATCAACATAAAAGAATAAAAACGGACCCTGCAGAAAAGGAAAACCCGCATTCAGGTTAATAATTAAATGATCAGTAATAATATTGGCGTTATAGAGAAAATAAATAGTGAAATGCAAACAGATTAGAGTCAACCAGGTACCTAATATGATATCGGAAAGATGCTTCTTCTTTTTTCCGAAGAGGAGCACAGCAAGGAATAATGCCTGTACGGAGGTAAGTGCTAATACAATCTTCATAAATGCTACGGGAAAGTTGATTAAAACTAAAGATTTAGTTACCAATTGGCAAGTAATGAAAATTTCCAAAAAAATATTACGATCTCGTTTTGCTATAGGAAATCAGATAAACCTAAGAAAGTGTTTGCGGCTGATCTGAGAATTGACAGGGGGGTCTTGCTAGGTACCCAAGTTGGGAAGATTGAGTTTGAATTATGGAATAATTCTTTATTTAATACTATTTTATTGTGAAGAATTTATCTATATAAAACTAATATGAGTTTAATCTTGGAATTATTTCTTGTCGATAATAATTATGATCTAGTAATAGAATTGCAAAAAGCGTTTTTACCTTATCCAGAGGTAAAAATCTTATGCGATAATATTCTAAATGTCGCTGAATGTTCGGTAGTATCCCCAGCAAATAGTTTTGGACGTATGGACGGTGGAATTGATCTTGTCTATGCAAACTATTTTGGATGGGACTTGCAAGAAAGAGTTATGGATGCAATTGATCGATTACCAAGAGCAATTCTACCAGTAGGCTCAAGTATTATAGTAAAGACTAATCATAAAAAAATTCCTTACCTGATTGTCTCACCAACAATGAGAACACCAGAGCCAGTTCCAGCCTCAAACGCTTATTTTGCAATGAGCTCCACATTGAAAGTCGCTCATCAAAACCCTAAAAAAATAAAAACAATATTTTGTCCTGGGCTTGGGACTGGAGTGGGCAAAATTCCATATGCTGATGCAGCAAAAGAAATGGCAAGTGCTTATAGTAAGTCCTTAATTCAAATCAAAAATTAAACAATTGATCTTTTTCATTTCTGCCATTCCTCCATTTCAAGTCGATTAGTAATCCCACGCCGCGAAGCAGAGTGGGATTTTTTGTTTCTTGGTTGCACTTAAAGATTGAAATATTTCAAAATAAAAAATTTTTTACAAATCTGATTTTTATATAGGAAAGGGACTTCTCCCTGATTTAGTGCGAAGCGATCTGAGATTTTGGACGGGGCTAGCAGAGGACCCGATGGGACCCTTTGGATTTTAATTTTTCTCATCAATACAAGTTGGTGGGGGTTTTAATTGATATTTTGACTTCATTTCTCCAACCGTCAATAAGATCTACTTAACACTTTTTGTCGCTGACAAACCATCAACAATCTTCATCTTAGCTCAAATCAAGCATTGAATATTCTGGTACAAGAATTTCTTTTATAATCCAAAACTTATGCATTTTTAAATAGTTCGCCTTTTTCTTATAGCAAGAAATTACATTTAAGTTTATTTCAGTATTTAATAGTGGTTGGAATACTGATTAATAATAACTCTAGATTGAGAAGGGAGCGATAACATATGTTTTCTAAAATTTCCATTATTATTGGGGTTGTAGCAATACTTTGCATTTTTATTTTTGGATTCGTCTTTTTCGAGCCTACCTTTACAGAAGAGGTGATTGATATCAATGTGGTAAGCAAAATAAAATGGGCTGGTGAAAGAGGCAAATATTTTATTTTCACAGACAACGAAGTATTCCTGAACGAAGATAATTACTATCACAATAACAAAACAAACGCTGACGATTTGTTTTCAATAATTAAAGCCGGAAGCAGTTATAAAGTGAAAGTTGTTGGATTGTATATACCTTTCTTACCTCGATTTCGCAATATACTTACTATTATAGAGAAGAATGACATGAATTATCGCATTGGGCAAAATTGACTTGTTGCTGGCAATAATTATTTGTTTCCTCAAACAGTAATATCATATTGATGAAGTTGTAATAAAAAATGATTTTGATGATGTAATGAAAATATAATTTGTCAATTAAGTCTCCATCAATGAAAGCTTGCCTGACGGTAGGCAGGTTGGTGGGCGTTATATTTTGTAGGCAAATATTTTTTTACGATCCAGAACTTATCCGACACATCTGTCGCAAAGCATCTTAAAACATTTACTCAATTTTTAAAATAACTTGAATTAATGGACATTAATATTTAGGTTAGTTCTTGGTGGTAGAAATTCAAGCTTAATTTCATTTGTAGGGTATCCATCAATTCTCAAAAAAATATTTTTTTATCCAATAAATAGGAGTTACTATATGTTTAATCTAAAAAAACTTTTTATTACTTCAATCATTGCTCTCTCCCTATTGCTAATAGGTTGTGAGAAGGAACAAACGCCTGTGAGTCCGGATTTTAACTCATCACAAACAGATATCCCAAAACTTTCAATCCCTGTTGGAGCAACTATTGACTCAGCTATGTTTTACATAAACGTAACTGAAGCAGACAGCGAAGAAGTTATGGTTCACAGAGTTACAGATTCTTGGGAAGAGATGACAGTAACCTGGAACAACTTTGCAGGTGGTTTTGATCCGACGGTCGAGGGATCTTTCACCCCTAACAGTATGGGTTGGTATTCTGTTGATGTAACAGGCTTGGTTAGCAACTGGCTCGATGAAATGTATCCGAATTATGGATTGCTTCTCAAAGAAGCTTCTTCCGATACAACACAACTGTATTCCAGCAAAGAAGGTAGTGATACCCCATTCCTAATGATCTGGTGGAGCTTAAACGGTTCAAGTGGGTATGACTCAACAGGTGCATTTGCTGATTCATATATTCAGTCGGACTCAGGCGATGTTAATTTTGGTGATGCGATGGAATTAGTCACTGGTTGGCAGGACACTGTTGAAACACAAACACTAATCAATTTTGAAATAGAAGTTGTATATCCCGGATGTACACGTGGAAAAGGATATTGGAAAACACACTCTGCATACGGTCCTGCACCTTATGATTCTGCGTGGGCTTTACTTGGAGAGGATTCAACATTCTTTTTAAGTAACCAAACTAATTACGAAGTAATGTGGACTCCGCCTAGTGGTGGGAATGCATATTATATGCTTGCTCATCAATACATTGCAACAAGCATAAATATTTTAAGCGGAGCAGATCCCAGTGAAATTCAAAATGCATATGATAATGCAACAGATCTTTTTGAAATGTATACGCCCGAAGAAATAGGAGCTCTGAAGGGCAACAACCCAATTCGCCAGGAATTTATAGGATTAAAAAGTATGCTCGCACAGTATAATGAGGGAGAAATAGGACCTGGTAGTTGTGGAGAATCCTCAGGAATGTTTCCTTATAGAAGAAAGTAAATCAAAAAAACTATTTTCATAATTTAGCATTTAAGGGGCACACAGTGCCCCTTTTTTATTTTCCTTATGAGGTGACCGTTTCTTCCACCTCTGGTTCCTTTCTGTTTCTCACAAACCTCTAGTTAAAAAATTCTATGGAATAATCAATAACAAAATCTTTTTATAGAAATAAGATTCATTTTGTCTTGTTTTGTACTAACACCAATAGTTGTTAACAACAAATGCTTGACAAAAGTTAATAATTTATTAATTTTGTCGTTGTAATAGAGGGCAAATTGGCATTAATAACTACAATGTCTAAGAAATCAAGGGAGAAAACAGGGACCAAAATCCTT
>Ga0210074_1000090_pt1 | contig 40689 bp, 27 predicted proteins | sample China_Galinas_Co_FD_184860 | JGI IMG/M metagenome (GOLD analysis project Ga0210074, IMG submission 184860) | Wetland microbial communities from San Francisco Bay, California, USA, that impact long-term carbon sequestration -... | ecosystem: Environmental > Aquatic > Marine > Wetlands ... | reverse complement strand
GCGAGGCCGGAGGTGACCTCGACGTAGTCGAAGCCGGACCGGCCGAGGCGCACGGGGCGCCGCGCGGCCCGCCGGGGCGGGTCGCCCTCGACCACGTAGAGCGCCGCGCCGTCGCCGCCGGCGAACGGCCCCTTGGGCACGCGCAGGGCGTTGCGGCTCCGGCCGGTGACCACCAGCACGTCGACCCGCAGGTTGTTGCGGAGCGCCGGGTCGGTCGGCTGGTCGAGCTCGACGGTGAAGTGGACGACGCCGTTGTCGATCGTCGGGTGGACCGCTGACAACGTCCCGTCCAGGGGCTTCTCACCGACCAGCACGTGGACCGGCAGGCCCTCGTGCAGGCTGGCCGAGTGGAGGTCGGAGACCGTGCCCTCGACCCGGAAGGAGTCGAGGTCGGCGATCCGGGCGACCGTCTCGCCCCGCTGGACCGTCGCGCCCTCCTCCGGCACGGTCCAGGTGACCACGCCGCGACGGTCCGAGCGGGTGGTGGCGAGGTCCAGCCGGCGCTTGGCCTCGTCACGCTCACCCTCGAGGATCTGGAGGTCCAGGTCGACCGAGCGCAGCGCCGCCGCATTCTCGCGCCGCGCGCTCTGGCGGTCCTCGTCCACCTGGCGCAGCTCGATCTGGGCCTTCTTCTCCTCGACCTCCGCCTGGCGCAGCTCGGACTCGGACAGCAGGCCCTGCTTGCGGAGCTCCCGGGTCTGCTCCAGCCGGTGGGCCGCGATCTCGGCATCGAGCTTCAGCGACTCCGCCCGGTGGGACAGCTCGGCGAGCTTGCCGTCGAGCTCCGCCTCCAGGCGTGCGCGCTCGTTCCTCTTCTGGGCCAGCCGGTCGCCGGACCGTTCGAGGTCGAGCTTCGCGCTCGAGGTGTCGAGCTCCAGGATCTCTTCGCCGGGCTCGACCTGGGCGCCGGGGCGCTTGAGGATCTTTTCGACCCGCGCCTCGACCGGGCTGGAGAGGACCTTCTCGAACGCCGGGATCACGGTGCCAGAGGCTTCGATCACGGACTCGACCGGTCCCCGGTCGACGGTCTCGATGCGCAGGCGCTCGCGCGGCACCGTTGGGCGGAGCCAGGAGGGCACCAGGGCGACCAGGAGCACGACGGCGCAGGCGGCGACGGCGCCGGTCGCGACGCGGCGGATCAGCCGCCGCCGGCGGAAGGTGGGGTCGAGGGCACGGTCCATTGGATCGCTCATCGCCCGGATGAGTTACACGGCCCGTGCCAACGAGTGATGTTGCTTGTTTTCAGTGGGTTACGTTGATGTCGACCGCCGCGGGACCGTACGGCGCCGGACCCTGCTGTCCGGTTCCGTACGGTGGGGCCGGAGCCTGTGCGATCCGGGCGGGACGGGTCTGGTCCGGGTTGGCCCCGTCGGGCCAGATCTGGTCCGAATGGGCCCGATCTGGTCCGACGGGCCCCGGTCTGGCCTGAAGCGGCCCCATCGGTCGGGATCGGGCAGGCGGCCGCGGCGCGGCTTGCGGGACGGTCCCGGGCGCTCTTCAGGCCGGCAGGCGGTGCTTCTGGACCTTGCCCAGGGCGTTGCGGGGTAGCGCCTCGACGAGGCGCACCGCCACCGGCACCTTGAAGGCGGCGAGCCGCTCCCGGCAGCCGGCGAGGAGGGCGGCCTCTTCCGGCGCGGCACCGTCGGCCGGCACGACGAAGGCCACGGGTACCTCGCCGTACTCCAGATCGGGCCGTCCGACCACCGCCGCCTCGGCGACGCCCGGCAGGGCCTCGAGCACCTCTTCCACCTCGCGCGGGTAGACGTTGAGGCCGCCGCGGAGGATCAGCTCCCGGCTCCGGCCAAGGAGGGTGACGTAGCCGGTCTCCGGGTCGCGCCGGGCCAGGTCGCCGGTGCGGAACCACTTCCGGCCGGCGCCGTCCGCGACGAAGGCGGCGGCGGTCTTCTCCGGGTCCCGCCAGTAGCCGGCGAAGACGTTCGAGCCGCGCACCAGCAGCTCGCCGGCCGTGCCGTCGTCCACGTCGGCGATTGCGCCGTCGTCGAGAGAGCCGGGGTCGGCGATGCGAGCGGAGACGCCGGGCAGGGGGACGCCGACCGTGCCGGGTCGCCGCGGGCCGGCGTACGGGTTGGAGAGGTTCATGCCGGTCTCGGTCATGCCGTAGCGCTCGAGCAGGGTGTGGCCGGTGGCTTCGCGGAACGCCTCGAACAGCTCCGGCGCCAGCGGCGCGCTGCCGGAGCAGAGCAGGCGGAGGTGACCGAAGGCGTCCGGCTCGAGCCGGCGGCGCCGGATCGCCTCGAGCAGCCGGACGTAGAGGGTCGGGACGCCGAAGAAGAGGGTCACGCGGTCCCGGTCCGCCGTAATCGCGGTCGATTCGTCCGCGGTCGCACTGTTCGCGGTCGCTTTCCCCGCGGTTGATTGGCCGGAGGGCGATCCGCCCGCTGTCAACTCGTCGAGCACCCGGTCGGTGTCGAAGCGCCGGTGGAGCCGCACCGAGGCGCCGGCGGCGAGCGCCGTATGGAGGCCGACCACCAGGCCGTGGACGTGGAAGAGCGGCAGGGCGAGGAGCAACACGTCGTCCGGCCGCCAGGCCCAGGCGGCGAGCAGGCCGGTGACCGTCGCCAGCAAGTTGTCATGGGTGATCACCGCGCCCTTGCTCTTGCCCGTGGTGCCGGAGGTGTAGACCAGCAGGGCGGGGGAGGAGCCGTTCTGGTGCGGAGGGTCCTGGTGAGGGTTCTGCTGAGAGGGCTGCTGAAGGCCTTGGCCAGGGCGCTGCTGAAGGCTCTGAGTGCCCCGCGACGCCTCGCCGATGGCGGGCGCCGGGGAGCCGGAGGCAACTTCGCCGAGCGCGACCACCTGCTCGACGCTCCGGCGCCGCTCCGGCGGAACCCGCTCGATCATCTCCCGGCGTTCCCCGTCGACCACCACCAGCCGGGGCTCGGCGTCTTCCAGGATGTGGCCGATCTCCCGCGCGGTGTAGGCCAGGTTGATCGGCACCGCGATCGCTCCGAGGCGGAGCGTGGCGAGATGGGCGACCACCAGGTCGGCCGAGCCGTCGGCGAAAAAGGCCGCCCGGTCGCGCGGCAGGAGGCCCCGGTTCGCGAGCCCCGTAGCGGCGCGGTTCACCCGGGCATCGAGCGCGGCGTAGGTCAGGCGCGCGCCGCTCTCGGCGTCCACAAGCGCCGTCGCGTCCGGCTGTTCCAGGACGCGGATCGCGAAGAGATCGAGCAGGTGCATGGAGCCTTAGCTTAGCTCCGCTCCAGCCCTCGGCTCTTGTCTAGAAGTACCGGGTCATGAGCTGAGCGGCCCAGGAAGGCACTTCGGCTTCGGGGACCCGATCGAACTCGGGGAAATAGGGCTTGATGTCGATCACCGGAGTGCCGTCGATCGCGTCGAGCCCCCGCACCCGGAGCTGCGGACCGTCCACGGAGACCACCCGAACCGCCGTGACGCCGATCGGGTTGGGGCGGTCCTTCGCACGTTGCGCGAAGATCCCGACCAGGGGCATGTCGGAGAGCCCTCGGGGCCGTCGCCTGATGTGGCGGGACGGTTCGAACGCCGCCTCGTGCAGGAACACCAGGACGAGCGCGTGCGAGAACTGATCGAGGCCTGAGAGGCCCGGCGCAAACTGGGGTAGGAGCTCGATGGTCGACTCGACTTGGCCCCAGCCCTCATCCGTCTGAGCTGAGACGGGAGACCGGACGACACCGATGGCTTCGAGCTCGATCTTCCTGGTCACGGTCGCATGACTCCCCTGTCGATCGCCCGCTCGTCCTCGCTGAGTGCTGTGTGCTGAGGTGACATGGGATCCTCGTGCTGTTTCTGACCCAATCTATTTCTGAACCAATATAGGCCACCGGCGCCACCAGGAGTCGTCTCTGGGCGGCCCTGGAGCTCAGGGTCCCCTCAGAGCGTCTTGAGGAACTGGATCAGCGCCTCCTTGTCGGCCTCCGGCAGCTTGCTGCCGAATGAATGCCCCCGGTCGACCCGGTAGTCGAGGCAAGTGGAGAGGGACCGGAGGGCCGGGACCAACTTCTTGAGCTCGTCGCGGGCGGCGTCCGGGCCGAGGCCTTCTTGGTCGATCTTCTTCAGGCTCCGGTGGAGGTCGATCAGGATCTTGGCGAAGGTCTTGGCGTTGCCGATGCTCGGGGTGGTGTCGAGGTCCGCCAGGAGCGCCACCGGCGTGCCTTCCGGGATCGGCCCGATGTGGAGCGCGCCGTCGTCCTCCATCTCGTCGGCCAGCAGCCGGCGGAGCGGCTCCGGCAGGAACTGCGCCCGGACCACCAGCTCGCTCTCCCGCGTGGTGCGGTAGATCGGGCCGCAGAAGGGCATTCCCCAGTCCTTGGCGCAGGTGTCGTCCCCGCGCCGCTCGGGCCAGAGCATCTTGCGAATGCCGTCGTCGAACGCCTCCATCCGGCCCTCGACCGACGGATCGGCGTTGAACCGGCCGACCGAGTTGTTCTGGAGGTAGGGCGCGGTCGCCCAGATGCCGACCAGCGACGGTGTGCGGATGTAACCCCGGCCACCGCCCGGCATCTCCACCGTCTCCGTTTTGACCTCGGAGGGGCCGGCGAACGGGTTTTCGACCTCGATCGGGCCGACCGCGGGCAGGTTCTTGTAGGTCTCGGAGCTGAAGTCGTTCCAGACATGGCCGCGCGTGGCGTTGCTCGCCAGCGGCGAGCAGGCGTTGGTGCCGATCTTGGTCACCGGGTTGCGGCGCTCGTTGGAGAGGAAGTTGTGGTCCCGGAAGTCGGGCGCCAGCACCGAGCGGCGCATCCACTCGTCGTAGGCGGCGGTGCCGTGCTTTAGCTCGGCCGGCGGGCGCTTGCTCGAGTGGCAGCCGGCGCAGTGCTCGGCGAAGACGATCTTGCCCCGCCGGAGCTCCTCCGGGTCGTCGGTGAGGTAGCGGGCGCCGCCCGGGGCGTCTTCCAGGTGGTGGTGCCCCCGGGGATCGGCGGTGACCCGGAGGAAGAATTTCGCCAGGTTGTCCAGCCGGCCGAGGGTCGCCGCCCAGTAGGCCGAGCGCTCGGCGGCGCCGGCGACGGGGAAGGGGGTCTGGGGGATGCCGCCGACCAGCACCCGGAAGTGGCGCAGCCATTCCTGGTGGAAGGCGCCGATCGAGACGTAGACCCGGGCCAGGGCGCCGGCGACGCCGACCGAGTCCGCGCCGTCCTTGAGCACGTGGGGCACCCGCATGTGCGGCTTGGTGCCGGGCAGGGCGAGGTTGCCGCCCGCCAGCTCCTCCTCGTGGGCCACCGACAGCCGCGCCGGCAGGTCGTCGATGGAGTTCATCACCCGCGGGTTGAGGATGTTGTCCGTGGCCAGGAGCGACGTGTCGACGGTGCCCGGCGGCATGGCGTTGAAGGCGTGCCAGACGAAGTCGTCGTCCTCCAGCAGGTTGGCGAAGATCCGGCCCGGCCGCAGGTACTGGTTGCCGGTGGTGGTCGAAAGCTCCGACCAGCGTGGGTTCTCCGGGTCCGCCGGCGGGGCGATGGGGTTCGGCCCGACGTGGCAGAAGCCGCACGCCATGCCGACCCGGTAGGGGCGGACCAGGTTCGGGTCCAGGTAGTAGTCCGGGTCGTCGAAGTAGCGGTCCGGTTTCCAGTCCGCTGCCGCCTTCTCGTCGAACGCCGGGTTGGGATAGAGCCGCAGGCCGACGATGCCGGACGCGCGGCCGTAGACCGCCGGGTCGAAGGGATCGGACGGGGTTGACGGAGAGGGCGACGAGGGCACGTCGAGCCACAAACCGTACTCACCGGGCCCGGTCGCCTGGACGAAACCGGGCTGGTTGATCAGGCCGAGGGTCGCGAACCGGTTCTCCCGGCGGCTGCGCGAGCCCGGCCGGCTGGAGAGCACCTTGAGCAGGTCGAAGGCGCCGTAGCTGTGGCTCGCCATGTAGTCCCAGAAAGACTGGTTGCCGGCGGTCCAGACCACCCAGGTGTTGCGGCCGGCGAGCTCGTCGGGGGTCAGCTCGATGCCGGCGTCGATGCCCGGGAAGGCGTCGGCGTGGCTCTGGGGGAAGTCCGCGGCCGTCTTGCCGGCGGCCGTCGCCTCGTCGATCGCCGGCGGCTCCGGGCGGTGGCAGGCGGTCGCCCCGGCGAGCAGGGTCAGGCTGAGCGCGAGCAGACAGGCTCCTCGGAGCCCGACCAGGAGCAACGGCGCCACGGTCGGTCGCGGCGGGCGCCTCGACGAGCTCCGGGCGCGGCTCCGGGCACCGCCGGCGGGGGCGGAGACCCGGTCGGCGGGCTGTGGTTGGCTCGGCATCGGCGGCACGATCCAGGTTGTGGTCATTCAAGACGATGGTAAGGCAGTGCCAGCCATCGTATCAACGACCACAGCCCGGGCCGGGGAGGCAGGCGGTCCGCGGGAGCCGGCCTGACCGGGGCAGTTTCTTGGATGCGCCGCGCTTGCGTTTTCTGAACGCCCAAACTAAACTCGACCTATTAGGTCAACAGTTTGATTGCTTGGTTGAGCGGTCCGTGACGAGCTTGTACGTGACCGTTTCCTGATCCGGTCCCTCCGCCGGAGGAGCATGAGACACGCCGCGCTGGTGCTCAGCGCGAAAGCGTGGCTTGGGCATCGCGCTCGGATTCTCCGCGGAGTTGTTTCAGGAGTGTAGAGAGTGCGATGAGCGAGGAATTACGCCCTCCACAGCCGTCTCAACAACCTACTGAGTCAACCGGAGCGTCGCGTCCGGCTGGACGAGGCGATGGTGAGCCTGGGACCGGACGACGAGTCGCGCACGTGGGTGCCGGAGATCCTGGCGCTCGACCAGGTGTCCGACTGCATCGAGGACCACGGCTACGACTCTCCCTTCGGCAAGCTGACCGATGAGGAGAAGCGGGCCCAGATCGAGTTCATGAAGACCATTTGAGGGAGAGACCACTCATGCCGAACCAAGATCCGATCTTCCAACCGCTGGAGTTCCGGCACCTGACGGTGAAGAACCGGCTCTTCCGGTCCAGCATCTCGGGCCGGTGGGACAACTACGACGGCTCCGGCAACCAGTGCCGGGTCAACTGGGAGGAGAAGTTCGCCCGCGGCGGCATCGGCGCGATCATCTCGTCGTTCGTTCCGGTCCACGTGCGCGGGCGGATCCTGCCCAACTACGCGATGATCAACTCGGACGACAAGATCCCGTTCTGGCGGGCGGTCGGCGAGAAGGTCCACGAGTACGGCTGCAAGTTCATCATGCAGATCAGCCACTCGGGGCGCCAGCGCGACGTCCCTGGCGTCGAGAATCACGTCAAGCCGGGCCTGTCGTCGACCAGCAAGAAGGACACCTTCCACGGCTTGCTGTGCGAGGCGGCGACCAAGGACGAGATCACCCAACTCGTCGAGTACTTCGCCCAGGCGGCGCGGCGGGCCCGGGAAGCGGGCCTGGACGGCGTCGAGCTCCACGCCTCCCACGGGTATCTCTTTACCCAGTTCCTCTCCTCGGCGATCAACGACCGGGACGACGAGTACGGCGGCTCGCTGCGCAACCGCTACCGGTTCCTCCACGAAGTGATCCACGCCGTCCGCCGGGAGGTGGGGGAGGACTTCCACCTGCAGGTCAAGATCAACGCCATCGACGTCAACAACGCTCTCTACCCGTGGGAGAAGCGGGGCAACACGGCGGAGGAGTACATCCAGATGTGCAAGTGGTGCGAGGAGGACGGCGCCGACGCCCTGCACGTGTCAGCGGGCAGCCTCTTCCCCCACCCCCTGGTGCCGCCGGGCGGATTCCCGGCCGACGAGCTCAACTGGTGGTACGGCGGCATGGCGTCGAGCGGCGTGCGCGGCTACTTCCCCAACTACACGGCGTTCCACTTCAAGATCCTGCGGCCGCTCTTCCTCTGGTTGTGGAACCGGACCAAGAAGAAGTACCCCCTCGAGGGCGTGAGCATGGCGTACTGCAAGCCGATCAAGGAGGCAGTTTCCATCCCGGTGCTCAACACCGGCGGCTACCAGGACGGCGCGCTGATCCGACGCGGTCTGGAAGAGGGCTACTTCGACGGCGTCGCCATCGCCCGGCCCCTGATCGCCAACAACGACCTGCCGAAGATTCTCGAGTCGGGCCGGGACAAGCCGGATCGTCCCTGCTCGTTCTGCAACCGTTGCCTGATCAACGCCGTCGCCAACCCGCTGGCCTGCTACGACCTGCGGCGCTACGACAGCTACGAAGACATGATCCACAACGCCATGTCGGTCTACAAGCCGGCTCCCTTCCAGGACCCGGCCGAGGTCACGGAGCGCTCACCCAGCGGTGCGCCCGCGGTGCGCCTGACCCATTGAGGTCCCAAGGAGCCCTGCCATGAAGAAGATCCTGCTCATCGTTCTCGCCATCGTGATCGTCGTCGGCCTGATCTGGTGGCTCGTCCCGCGCCCGCCCGCCCAGGACGAGGCCAAGGCGGCAGGCCTCACCAAGGAGCACTTCGCCCAGGCCGCGGACGAGGCCGACCTGTTCGCGCCCACGGACGGCGGCATCCCGATGGACGCCGCCCAGATCCGCGGCCGCAACACCTGGTGGGCCTGGACCGGGGGCAACCAGGCCTTCTGGGACTGGCTGGCCAACAACAGCTTCGGCACGTTCGACATGCTGAAGACCATGTCCTCCTACCCCTGCTCGCCGGAGCAGAGGCAGCGTGCCCGGGCCTACGAGGCCAAGCTCGCCTCGGGTGGCGAGGGCGCGGCCGCCGGCGCCTACGGTGAGGGCGGCTACGCGGCCCCGCCGGGGTACGAGTACGGCGAGGAAGGCGGATACTCCACGGCAGGGCACGACCTCTACGCGGGCTATGCCTGCGGTGACACCATGTACCCGGCGGCCGGCAAGCCGCCGTACCGCTACTACAGCCGAGACACCCGCTTCTGCTACACCGGCCTGATCAACGAGCCCGGCTTCCGCCAGGCGACGGAGCCGGACCAGTACGGCCTGTGCCTGGACCAGCCGACCGGCGACGACCCGCTCTTCCCCGGCGCCAGCCCGGACGAGCGCAAGCACCTGGAAGAGCTCTACGGCAAGCCGTCCGGCGTCCTCGGCCTGCGTCTCTTCCCCAACCCGAGATTCGACGACAAGGCGAAGGCCAAGTGGATGAAGGCCCAGGCGGACGACCGCTTCTACCTGGACCCGAAGTACTACTCCGACAACAGCCTGGTTCGTCCGTACCGGGTCGGCATGTCCTGCGGCTTCTGCCACATCAGCTTCCACCCGCTCCACCCGCCGGCCCCCGACCAGGTGGAGAACCCGACCTGGGCCAACCTCTCGGGCACCATCGGCGCCCAGTACTTCTGGTTCGGCCGGGTGTTCGCGGCCAACGTCACGCCGGACAACTTCGTCTGGCACCTGGTGGGCGCCCAGCGGCCCGGCGCGGTCGACACCTCGTTCATCCCTCACGACGACCTGTACAACCCGCGGGCGATGAACGCGGTCTTCGAGCTGCCGGCGCGCCTGGCGATCGCCGACCGGATCGGTGAGGAGACCGCCGCCGGCGGAGCACTCGACCTGCCGGAGCTCGAGCCGTTCCTGGCGGACGACAAGCAGTCCGCCACCTACAAGACGCCCCACGTGCTGTGGGACGGCGCGGACTCGGTGGGCATCGGCCCGGCGCTGACCCGCGTCTACATCAACATCGGCGAGTACCACCAGCAGTGGATCCGGACCATCGATCCGATGGTCGGCTTCAAGAAGCAGTCGCCGATCAAGGTCAAGGACGCCCAGGAGAGCTCGACCTTCTGGAACGCCACCCAGGACCGGGCGGAGGACATGGCCGCCTACCTGATCAAGGCGGGCTACCGCTATCCGCTCGCCGACGTCGACGACGGCGAGCAGTTCCTGCGCGGTGACCAGGACGAGGAGGAGTACCAGGCGACGGTGGACCGGGGCAAGGTGGTGTTCGCCGAGAACTGCGCCCGCTGCCACTCCTCGAAGCTGCCCGACAAGCTGGTCGGCCTGGGCGAAGACAACTGCATCGGTCCCAACTACCTGGAGTGCTGGAAGCGCTACTGGGAGTGGACGGAGACCGACGACTTCAAGCAGCAGATGACCGCCATCGTCCAGCAGCCCAACTTCCTGGACGACAACTACCTGTCGACCGACGCCCGGATCCCGGTCCACCAGCCGCTGATCGACTTCCAGCCGTCGGGGATCGACCCGAGCGCGTCCACCATGGACAGGTACCTGGAGGAGGAGCGCCAGCGCGGCCTCGCCACCGGCGCCCTGGAGGGAGAGATCTGCAGCGCCATGGCCTCGAACGCCATCGACGGCCACGTCTGGGACAACTTCGCGTCGAAGAGCTACAAGACCCTGCCGTCGGTCGGTACGGTCCAGCTCTACAACCCGGTCACGGACGAGGTCTTCGACTGGCAGACGCCGGGCGGCGGCCGCGGCTACCAGCGGGTGCCCTCCCTGGTCGGGATCTGGTCGACCGCCCCCTTCCTCCACAACAACGACCTGGGGCAGTTCACCGGCGATCCGACGACGGCCGGCCGCATGGCCGCCTTCGACGACGCCATCCACAAGCTGCTGTGGCCGCAGCTTCGGCCCCACACCATCCCGCGGACGTCGCGGGAGAGCTACGTCAAGGTGGAGCCGGCGGCGCTGCCGGGCTTCGTCCGAGCACTCCTGCCGCTGCGCAGCCTGTTCGGCCTCGGCTTCCTGGTCAACGACCAGGGTCAGGTGCAGATCGGCCCGTTCCCGGGGCCGAACGGCACCAGCCAGGGCACGCCCATCAGCCTGGTCGGCAACCTCAACCTGGCGCGGACCGACGCCGACTTCGGCCTGTGGGGCCTGCTCGGCACCGTCAAGCGGGCGACCAAGGACTTCAAGCGCATCGACAAGGAGAACCTCGGCCCCGAGCAGTCGACCGAGCTGCTGCGCAAGCTGGTCCCGGACCTGATCGACAAGAGCGCCTGCCCGGACTTCATCGTCGACCGGGGCCACTACTTCGGCACCGACCTTTCGGATGAGGACAAGGACGCCCTCATCGAGTTCGTGAAGACCTTGTAGACCGGCACGCACGATGACGGACTACGAGTACATCGTGGTGGGCTCGGGGGCCGGCGGCGGCCCCCTGGCCGCCAACCTGGCCGAGGCCGGTCACACGGTGCTCCTCCTGGAGGCGGGGGGGGACCCGGAGAGCTACAACTACCAGATCCCGGCGTTCCACCCCAACGCTTCCGAAGAGAAGGACATGTCGTGGGAGTTCTTCGTCCGCCACTACGGGGACCAGGAGCAGCAGGAGCGCGACGACAAGTTCGTGCCGGGGGAGAACGGGATCTTCTATCCGCGGGCCGGCACCCTGGGCGGCTGCACCGCCCACAACGCCATGATCTTGGTCTACCCGTCGAACAGCGACTGGAACCGGATCGCGCGGATCACCGGCGACCGCTCCTGGCGGGCGAAGAAGATGCGCCGCTACTTCGAGCGCCTGGAGGACTGCCGCTACCGGCCGGTGTGGGCCTTCCTGCACAAGATCCTGCCGTTCCTCAACGTCACCCGCCACGGGTTCGGCGGCTGGATGCCGACCGAGGAGGTCGATCCGGGGCTGGCGTTCGAGGACGACGAGCTGGTGACGATCTTGAAGCGGACGGCGTTGCGGAACCTCTTCGGCCAGACCTGGTGGAAGCGCCTGATCAACGTGCGCTACTGGTTCTCGCGCCTGATCGCCTTCCTGTTCATGGCCGGGGACCCGAACACCTGGTGGACGGTGTCGTGGCGCATGGAGGGCCTGCGGATCTGCCCGCTCAACCGGGACGACGGCGCCCGCGCCGGCGCGCGCGAGCGGGTGCAGGCGGCCAAGAAGGCCTGCGGCGACCGGTTGACCATCCAGCTCGGCGCCCTAGTCACCCGGGTGCTGCTGGACGACGACCAGCGGGCCACCGGGGTCGAGTACCTGGTGGGGAAGAGCCTCTACCGGGCCGACCCCCGCGCCAGGGAGGGGGCGGCCGAGGAGGGCGAGCGCCACATAGCCCGGGCCACCCGGGAGGTGATCCTCGCCGGCGGCGCCTTCAACACGCCCCAGCTCCTCCAGCTCTCCGGCATCGGCCCGCGGGAGCTCCTGGAGCAGCACGGCATCCCGGTGCGGGTCGACCTGCCGGGTGTGGGGGCCAACCTCCAGGACCGCTACGAGGTCAGCCTCGTCCAGAAGATGAACAAGCCATTCTCCATGCTCGCCGGCACGAAGATGGCGCCGCCGGAGCCCGGCGATCCGCCCGACCCGGCGTTCGAGAGGTGGCGGGACCGGCGCGAGGGGGTCTACACCTCCAACGGCGCGGTGATGACGATCATCAAGCGCTCCAAGCCGCGCCTGGAGAACCCGGACCTCTTCATCTTCGGCCTGGTGAGCGACTTCCGCGGCTACTCCCCGGACTACTCGCAGCGCACCCGGGCCGCCCGGGACTGCCTCACCTGGGCGGTGCTCAAGGCCCACACGGCGAACACCTCGGGCTGCGTGGCGATCCGCTCCGCCGATCCCCTGGAGCCGCCGGAGATCAACTTCCACTACTTCCAGGAGGGGGAAGACCCGGGCGGCGAGGACCTGGCGGCGGCGGTGCACGGCTTCGAGTTCGCGCGCGCGCTCTCCCAGAGCTACCCGCACCTGGTGGACAAGGAGATCTACCCCGGGCTGGACAAGGTCGGGACCCCGGAGCAGGTGCGCGAGTTCATCCGTGACAACGCCTGGGGCCACCACGCCTCGTGCACCTGCAAGATCGGCGCGGACGACGATCCCATGGCGGTGCTGGACGGCGACTTCCGCGTCCGCGGCGTCCACGGCCTCCGGGTGGTGGATGCCTCCGTGTTCCCCCGCATTCCGGGCCTGTTCATCGTCTCGGCGGTTTACATGGTCGCCGAGAAGGCGAGTGACGTGATCCTCGCGGACGCCCGGGGGTGAGTCGTGGATCGATCGAACCCATCAAATGACCAAGGAGGTTCCTCCCCATGAACGACGAGATCGCTCGGGACTCTGGCAGCGCAGGGTCGCAGCACAAAGGCTGGCGCCGCGCGCTGATCGCCATCGCGATCGTGCTGGTGCTGTTCGCCGCCTACCTGGTACGGCGCTTCACCCGCAACGAACCGGTCGTCTACGACAACATCGTCGAGCACTACAAGTACGGGTCCCTGGGGAGCGAAGGCTTTTCGCCGCCGTACTGGGTCTTCAAGGCCCTGCCGGTGATGTTCCCCGAGTACCTGCCCGGCAAGGGCTACCAGTCGCTCGGCTTCGTCTACGAGGAGGGGCACGACCTCCCCATCGGGTTCTCCCGGCGCCGGCTCAACGGGCTCGACGGCGTCGGCCTCAACTGTGCCTTCTGCCACACCGGCACCGTCCGGGACACGCCGACCAGCAAGCCGCGTATCTACGTCGGCATGCCGGCGCACCAGTTCGACATCGAGGGCTACTTCAAGTTCCTGTTCGCCTGCGCCCTCGACCAGCGCTTCACCCCGGACCAGATGATCCCGGTGATGGAGTCGCTCGGCGCGGACTTCGATCCCATCGACCGGGCGCTCTACCGCTACGTGGTGATCAACCAGGTGCGGCTCGGCCTTCTCCAGGCGCGCGACCGCCTGAGCGCCCTGATCCTGAACCCCGAGGTGCCGCCGTGGGGGCTCGGGCGGGTCGACACCTTCAACCCCTACAAGGCGCTGCAGCTCAACTACCCGATGCACGAGATCCCGGTGAACGAGCTGATCGGCCCGGCCGACTTCCCGCAGATCTGGAACCAGGCGCCCCGCGAAGGGTTGTACCTCCACTGGGACGGCAACAACAACTCGGTCGACGAGCGCAATCTCGGCGCCGCCCTCGGCACCGGGGCGACGCCCACCTCCCTGGACTACGCGTCCCTGGACCGGATCGACAAGTGGCTGCGGGAGTTCCCGCCGCCCAAGTACCCGTACCCCATCGACCAGGCGCTGGCTGACAAGGGCGAGGTGATCTACCACGCCCAGTGTTCGAGCTGCCACGACTTCGACGGCAAGTACATCGGCACGGTCATCCCGCTGGAGAAGATCGGCACCGACCCGTACCGGCTACACAACTACACCTACGACCTGACGGTCAACCAGGCCACCCTGTACGCCGGCATGCCGTGGCGCTTTACCCACTGGCGCAAGAGCGACGGCTACGCCTGCCAGGCGCTGGACGGCATCTGGGCGCGCGCGCCGTACCTGCACAACGGCTCGGTCCCCACGCTGCGCGCCCTGCTCGAGCTGCCGGAGAACCGGCCGGCGGTGTTCTACCGCGGTTACGACGTCTACGACCAGGAGAACGTCGGGTTCGTCAGCAACGTCCCGGAGGCGGACGGGCGGAAGTACTTCCGCATGGACCGCACCGTGCCCGGCAACGACAACGGGGGGCACCTTTACGGCACCGACCTGTCTCCCGAAGAGAAGGATGCCCTCATCGAGTACATGAAAACCCTCTGACGCCGGGCGCCGGCTTCAGGACGAGAAGGAGGATTGAGAATCATGGCGAAAAACGGAAAGCATGGCAGGCGGTGGATCGCCCTGTCGATCGTGCTCCTGCTCTTGGTCGGGCTCGTCGGCTACGTGCTTTGGTCGCGACTCCTGCGTGAACAGCCCCTCCACTACGAGGCGGCGATGGACCAGTTCAAGTACGGCTCGATCGGCACCGAGAAGGATGGTCTGCGGGTGCCCTTCTGGATCTGGCTCGTGCTGCCCCGGATCTTCCCGGAGTACCTGCCCGGTCCCGGCGGCTACGTCTCTCTCGGCTTCGCCTGGGAGGAGGGTCACGAGCTTCCCATCGGCCTGACCAAGAAGGTGATCGGGCAGCCGATGGTGGGGATCAACTGTGCCCTGTGCCACACCGCTACGGTGCGCAAGGACAAGTACACCAAGCCGGACATCTACCCGACGGCACCGGCGCACCAATTCGATACGCAGGGGTACTTCCGGTTCCTCTTCGCCTGCGCGTCCGACCCGCGGTTCAACGCCGACAACATCCTGGGCGCGATCGCCCCCAACTACGACATGGGGTTCATCGACCGGCTGCTCTACCGGTACATCCTGATCCCCCAGACCCGCAAGGGCCTGCTCGACTTCAAGAAGGAGATGTCGTGGATGGACGACCGCCCGGACTGGGGCCGCGGGCGGATCGACCCGTTCAACCCGGCCAAGTTCCGTTACCTAGGCATCCCGGTGGACGACACCATCGGCAATGCCGACAACATGTCGGTCTGGAACATGCGGCCGAAGGTGGAGAACGGCTACCACTACCACTGGGATGGTTTGCTGGACGGGCCGCTCCAGGAGGTGGTGCTGAGCTCCGCGCTCGGTGACTCGGTGACGCCGGACACGCTGCCGCTCGACGACCTCAAGCGGATCCAGGACTTCCTGATGGATGCGCCGGTGCCGCCCTACCCGTACACGATCGACCAGCAGCTCGCGAGCGCCGGCGAGGTGGTCTTCCAGGCCAACTGCGCCGACTGCCACGCCATCGGCGGCGCTCGCACCGGCTCGGTCATCCCGATCGACGAGATCGGCACCGACCCGCACCGCATGGACAGCTGGACCGAGGCCTCGGTCGCCGCCTACAACTCCTACGCCGACGAGTACCCGTGGTCGTTCACCCACTTCCAGAAGAACGAGGGCTACAACGCCACGCTGCTCGACGGCATCTGGCTGCGCGGGCCGTACCTGCACAACGGCTCGGTGCCGACCCTCACCGACATGCTCGAGCCGCCCGCGAACCGGCCGTCCGTGTTCTGGCGCGGCTACGACGTCTACGACCAGGAGAAGGTGGGCTTCGTCTCCCAAGGCGAGGACGCGGAGCGCTACGGCTGGAAGCTCGACATCTCGGTGCCCGGCAACAGCAACTCCGGCCACCTGTACGGAACCGATCTCTCGGCCGAGGACAAGCAGGCCCTCGTCGAGTACCTGAAGACCCTGTGACCGGAGAGGTCGTCGAACGAAAGGAGGTACGCCATGCGTCACGTCGTCGTCAGTGAAGCGCCGGGGCCCGTCGGGTCCGGCGCACTTCGGGCGGTCCACCGGACGGCTCGTCCCGGGAGGACCCCATGAGCCGCGGCAAGGCGCGAACGCGCACCGGAGGCGGGACGTTGACCGACGTGGTCCGCGAGGACCCGGTCAACCGGTATCAGAACCGGTTCCGCCGACGGGTCGTGCTCATCGTCATCCTGATCCTGGTGGTGATCGCCATCGGGTGGCTGATCCACCGGTTTACCAAGGACCAGCCGGTCGAGTACACGGCGATCGACCAGCACTTCAAGTACGGATCGATCGGCAGCGAGCCTGGCGGCTCGCTGACGAACCCGGTGGGGGGCGTTCTGCCCCCCTACTGGGTGTTCCGCGTGCTGCCCCAGATCTGCCCGGACAAGCTTCCCGGCGGCTACGCCTCCATCGGCCTGCTCTACGAGAAGGGCCACGACCTCCCCATCGGGGTCTCGCGACGCTGGCGCCTGGGTCTCGACCAGGTAGGCCTCAATTGCGCCTTCTGCCACACCGGCACCGTCCGTGAAACGCCGAGCTCCGAGCGCCGGCTGGTCCTCGGCATGCCGGCCAACCAGCTCGACATCCAGGAGTTCTTCCGCTTCGTCCTGGACTGCTCCCTCGATCCGCGCCTGACCCCGGACAACCTCATGGGCAAGATCGAGGCGGCCGGCGGCGAGCTGGACGCGGTCGACCGCTTCGTCTACGCCAACGTGCTGGTCAACCAGGTCAAGCTCACGGTCCTCGGTCTCCAGCAGCGCATCGGGGTGCTCATGCAGCCCGACGTCACCACCTGGGGCCGCGGCCGGGTGGACACGTTCAACCCCTACAAGTCGATCCAGTTCAACTGGCCGCTCGACAAGCTGCCCCACGACGAGCTGATCGGCGCCTCGGACTTCCCGTCGCTGTGGAACCAGGAGCCGCGGGCCCGTTCCCTGCCCCAGGCGCCCGACGGCATGTACCTGCACTGGGACGGCAACAACAACTCCGTGGACGAGCGCAACCTGTCGGCCTCCCTGGGCGCCGGCGTCACCCCGGTGACGATCGACCACGCCGCCCTGAAGCGGGTGGCCGACTGGGCCTGGACGCTCAAACCGCCGGCCTATCCCTTCGCCATCGATCGGGACCTGGCGCAGCGCGGCGAGGTGATCTACGCCTCGTACTGCGCCGACTGCCACGCCGACCACCGGTTCCGCGACGGCGAGATCACCGGCTCGCGGGTGGGCACCGTCGTGCCCATCGACCGGATCGGCACGGATCCGTTCCGGCTTCACTCGTACACCTACGCCTTCAGCGCGAACCAGTACGGCCTCTACCCGGACTCGAAGTACCAGTTCCGGCATTTCCGGAAGACCAACGGATACGCCAACCACCCGCTCGACGGGATCTGGGCCCGTGCTCCGTACTTGCACAACGGCTCGGTGCCGACGATGCGAGCCCTGCTGGATCCGCCGGCGGACCGGCCGGTCCGCTTCTACCGCGGCTACGACGTCTACGACCAGGAGAACCTCGGCTTCGTCACCGACGTCGCGAGCGAGGGCAACGCCCACTACTTCCTCTACGACACGACCCTGCCGGGCAACGGCAACCAGGGCCACGTCTACGGCACCGATCTGACGCCGGAGGACAAGCGTGCACTGGTCGAATACATGAAGACGTTCTGAGGCGCTCGCGCCGGAAGGAGACCCCGTGAACCGTTCCCTGCAGGGCTACCGCTTGTTGACCGCGATCGGCATCCTGACGAACCTGACCTTCGCCGCCTCGGCGTTCTTCTACCCCGCGTTCCTGATCGAGAACGTGGGCGGAGGGCAAGCCGATCTGTTCGACGACCCGTGGCTCGGCAACGTCGGTCTCCTGCTGATCCTGACGGCGGTCTTCTACCTGCCGACCGCGATCGACCCGGTGCGCCACCGGCTGTTCTCGTGGATCTCCGCGTGGAGCCGGGTCGGCGCCTCGGCGTACTGGATCGTCTACCTGGCGACCGCGGGCGCTGGCCTGCCGGGCAGCTTCCGGACGATCCCCCTCTCGGACGGCATCCTCGGGGTCCTGCTGCTCATCCTCCTGCGCATCGGATTGCCGGCGGCGTCTGCCGGAGCCGGCGCCCGGGGCGGGCCCGCGGGGCACGGTCGGTGACCAGCGAGCGCTTCGACGTCGTCGTCATCGGCACCGGCTTCGGCGGTGCGGTCAGCGCCTGCCGCCTGGCAGAGGCCGGCGCCCGGGTGCTGGTGCTCGAGCGCGGGCGGCGCTGGGAACCGACCACCTACCCGCGCAAGGCCACGGACCCCTGGCTGTACCACCACCGGCATCCGGAAAAGCTCCACGGCTGGCTCGATCTGCGCTTCTTCCGCGGCATGGCGGTGGCCCAGGGAGCGGGGGTGGGCGGCGGGTCGCTGTGCTACTCGAGCGTGGTCATGGACGCCGGGCCGGAGACCTTCGCCGAGGGCTGGCCGCCGGAGATCACCCCCGAGGAGCTGGCGCCCTACGGCGACCGGGTGCGCAAGATGATGCGGGTGCAGACCATCCCGGAGAACCAGCAGACCGCCCGCTTCAAGCTGCTGGTGCAGGCGGCGGAGCGGGCCGGCTGGGGGGAGCGGGCCGGCGCCGTGCCGCTCGCCGTCTCCTTCGATCCGGAGTACAGCTACGACCTGCCGGACCCGATCGACGCCAAGCACGCGAAGCCGTTCACCAACGACCAGGGCGTGCCCCAGCACACCTGCGTCCACCTGGGCAACTGCGACATCGGCTGTGACATCCACGCCAAGAACACCCTCGACCTGAACTACATCCCGGCCGCCGAGAACGCCGGGGCCGAGCTCCGCACCCTGCACCTGGTGCACCACCTGGAGCCGGCCGACGGCGGCGGCTACCGGGTGCTCTACGACCGCATCGCCGACGGCCGGCGCGAGCCGGGGGCGGTGGAGGGCGACCGGGTGATCCTCGCCGCCGGCTCCCTGGGCTCGACCGAGATCCTGCTCCGGTCGCGCGACGAGACCGGCACCCTGCCCGGCCTGTCGCCACGGCTGGGCTACGGCTGGAGCCCGAACGCCAACTTCCTGACCCCGGACGTCTACCCGAACGACGTGACCGTGGAGCAGGGGATCGGTCCGACCATCTCGTCCGGCCTCGACCTCATGGACGGCTCGGTGGACGGGGAGCGCTTCTTCCTCGAGGACGACGGCTTCCCCAACGTGCTGCTCAACGCGGTCAAGGCGCGGCTTGCCTCCGGCGGTGGCTGGACGCCGGCCGCCTGGCTGCTGCGGCGCCACCTGGAGCGCGGGCTGGAGGAGAAGAACCCCTTGAAACAGATCATGGTCTGGCTCGGCGAAGGGCTGGACGCCCACGACGGGCGGCTCAAGCTCGCCCGCCGCTGGTACGCCCCGTGGAAGGGCCGTGACCTGTCCATGGACTGGAACCTGCGCGGCTCGAGCGGGGTGATCGACGCGATCGTCGGCGCCCACCGCAAGCTGTCGGAGGCGGCCGGCGGCGACCTCAGGGTGCCGATCTGGTGGCGCCTGGCCCGCGCCCTGGTGACCGTCCATCCCCTGGGCGGCTGCTGCATGGGGCAGGGGCCGAGCGAAGGGGTCGTCGACCACCGGGGCCAGGTGTTCGGTGCGCCCGGTCTGATCGTGGCGGACGGCGCCGTGCTGCCCCGGCCCACCGGCCGGAACCCGTCGCTCACCATCGCGGCGGTGGCCGAGCGGAGCATCGACCTGATGATCCGCGAGGGTGGCCCATGACGGACGACGCGCGGCGAGACGACGAACGATCTGTGGACGCGGCCGAGGGCGTGGCCCGGAACCCGGCGGCTTCAGAGAGGGCGACGGCCGGCCCGGACGACGCCCGTCCGTTCGACCAGGTGTTCGCCGAGGAGCGGGCGGCGATCCTCGCGGGGCGCAGGCTGCGCGCCGAGGGGGCCGGCGGCCGCGGCGACCGGGGCATCGTCGGGTCGCTGGATGACGATTCCCAGCTCACCGCCCTGGCGTTCTCCGGCGGCGGCATCCGTAGCGCCATCTTCAACCTGGGCGTCGCCCAGGGGCTCGCCCGCCTGCGCCTGCTGCGCGCCTTCGACTACCTGTCGGTCAACTCCGGCGGCGGCTACATCGGCGGCTGGCTCCTGGCGTGGCTCCGGCGTGCGGGCATCGGCGCGGTGGAGGGCGAGCTCCGCCGGGACGCCTGCCGCGACGACGAGTCCGCCGGTGAGGGCCGCCGTGCGGCACCGGGCACGAAGGCGAACGACGGCGCCGAGGCCGCGCCGGTCACCTTCCTGCGCCGTTTCAGCAACTACCTCACACCCCGGGTGGGCGCGTTCTCCGCCGACACCTGGACCATGGTCTCCACCTACCTGCGCAACCTGCTGCTCAACCAGGTGATCCTGGTGCTCGCCCTGGCGGCCATCCTGGTGGTGCCGCGGATCCTGGTGCTGGTCTCGTCCTGGATCGCCCGGCTGCTGCCGTGGGTTCCGCTCACCTGTGCCGTCGTCGCCCTGACGGTGGCGATCATCCTGCTAGCCTTGAATCAACTCGAGGTGCTGCTGCCGCGAAAGAAGGGCCCGCCGTGGTACGCCCTTCAAGGCGGCGTCCAGGCCGGTGTGATGCTGCCGCTGTTCGTGGCCGCCTGGTTCGGTGGGTTGTGGATGTGGCGCTCCCGCGTGGCGGAGGGGACGGTGGTCTGCGACTGGCTGGCGGGCTGGTGGTCTTCGTACCGGGAGAGCCAGTTCCTCCAGGGGCGAGTCGAGCCGGTCGTCTGGGCGGTTCTCTCCGCCGGTCTCTACCTGGTCGTCTGGATTCTCGGGGCTCTCCTGCTCACCCTGCTGGTGCGCCGGCGGGCCCAGGGGTCCATGGAGGTGCTGGTCGAGAAACGGCGCATGTTCCGGGCCCTTCTGTTGACCGCGCCGCTGGCGGGGGCGGTCGGCGGATTTCTGCTCTGGGCCGTCTCCTCCCTGTCGCTGGCCGTCGAGCAAGCCTTCGCTCCGGCCGGCTACGAAGGCCCCTGGTACCTGCTCCACATCAACGTCTGGCGAGCGCCGTCGATCACCCTCGTCTTCCTGCTCACCGCATTCGTCCACACCGGCCTCATGGGGCGCGCGTTCCCGGAGGCACTGCGCCAGTGGTGGAGCCGGCTGGGCGCCTGGATGCTGATCTGGTCGATCACCTGGCTCGGGGTGTTCGGGATCGCCCTCTACGGCCCGATCGTGCTGGTCATCCTCGGGACGCTCGCCTGCGGCGCCATGGGTGGCGGCTGGCTCGCGTCCACCGCCGGCGGCATCCTCGTCGGCCGGAGCACCGGCAACGGCGACACCAAGCCACCGGCTTGGCGGCGGCTCGTGATCGCCGCGGCGCCGCAGATCTTCATCATCGGCCTGCTCGCCGGAGTCTCCCTCGGCGTCCACGTCCTCCTCGATCCGCCGGCGGAGGCCCTTTCCCAGGGCTGCCAGGACTTCTGGATCCAGGCGCCGGCGAACGACGGACTCGAGGGAAAGGCGGAAGCCGCCGTCTCCTCCGAGGAGCAGCGGATCCGCGACATCGTCCGCTGCCACACCGAGCGCCTCTACCTGGGCACCACGCGCCAGTTCTCGGCCGGTGTGCAGGGCGCGGCCGACGGCAACCAGGCGATCACGCCACTCCTCTTCCTGCTGCTCGGCGCCTCCGCCCTGATCCTGTCCTGGCGGGTGGACATCAACCAGTTCTCCATGCACCTGTTCTACCGGAACCGGTTGATCCGCGCGTTCCTCGGCGCCTCCAATACGGAGCGCACGGCCCAGCCGTTCACCGGTTTCGACCCTGGGGACGACCTGCCGGTCACCGACCTGTCGCCGGCGGTGGAGCAGGCCGGCCGGCTCTACGACGGTCCGTTCCCGATCGTCAACATCGCCCTCAACCTGATCTCCGGCGAGGAGCTCGCCTGGCAGGAGCGCAAGGCGAGCTCGTTCGTCTTCACGCCGCTCTATAGCGGCTACAAGGTGGGGAGGTCGGCGAAGACGAACGAGGTCCTCAAGCCGTGCGCCTTCCGTCCGACCCGGGGCTACCAGCAGATCCCGGAGCGCGGGATCTCCCTCGGCACCGCCATGGCCATCTCGGGTGCGGCGGCGAGCCCAGCCATGGGCGCCGCCACCTCGCCGGCGATGGCCTTCCTGCTGACGGTCTTCAACGTCCGCCTCGGATGGTGGCTGGGCAACCCGCGGCACGAGGGGACCTGGAGCCGGATGGGACCGACCGTCGGGCTCCTCTCCCTGCTGGCGGAGCTCTTCGGCTCGACCAACGACCAGTCGCGCTACGTCTACCTGTCGGACGGCGGGCACTTCGACAACCTGGCGCTCTACGAGCTCATCCGCCGGCGCTGCCGCTTCATCGTCGTCTCCGACGCCGGCGCCGACCCGGACATGACCTTCGAGGACGTGGGCAACGCGGTGCGCAAGTGCTGCACCGATTTCGGGGTCGAGATCGACCTCGACCCGGACGAGATCCACAAGGATCCGCACACCGGCCTGAGCCACTGGCACTGCGCGGTGGGCAGGATCCGCTACGACCACCTGGACGGCAGCCCGCCCGGCATCCTGGTCTACGTCAAGGCGTCCCTGACCGGCGACGAGCCGATCGACGACCAGGCCTACTCCGCAGGCAACAAGGAGTTCCCGCACCAGAGCACGGCCGATCAGTGGTTCTCCGAGTCCCAGTTCGAGAGCTACCGCAAGCTGGGCGAGCACGTGGCCCTCAAGGTCTTCGGCGCGGTGGACCGTGCCCCCGCCACGCTGTCCCGCGAGGACCTCTTCGTCCGGCTGAGCCAGGCCTGGTTCCCGCCGAGAAACGTCCCGGACGGGGTGTTCAGCCGTCTTACCACCGCCCTCGACGAGCTCATGGAACGGCTCCGGACCGACGAGCAGATCGCCTTCCTGGTACCCCAGATCTACCCCGAGTGGCCGGAGCTGGCCGGCGCGGTCAAGGACGCCCCCCAGCCACGCATGTGGCTGCCCGAGACCCACGCCGAGCTGGTCGGCGGTTTCTTCTTCTGCCACTCCCTGATCCAGATCATGGAGGACTGCTACCTGGATCTGGACCTGGACCACGAGTTCGACCATCCGGACAACCGGGGCTGGATGAACCTGTTCAAGCACTGGTCGTGGGCCGGCATGCTGCGCGCCACCTGGGCGGTGACCGCGAGCACCTTCGGCGTTCGCTTCCAGACCTTCTGCCATCGCTACCTCGGGTTGGAGGTGGGGGAGGTGCGGGTGGAGGAGGTGACCCTGCCCGGCGGCGCGGACAGCACCCGGCTGGAGGAGGTACTGGGGCAGCCGTCGATCACCGGCCGGCTCAACTTCCTCGAGCTCCGGCTGGTGCGCAGCCTGGTGGCGCTTCACGCGGCCGCCGACAGCCTGCTCATCCTGCGCCTCGCCGTGCGCGACCCGACCGGGCCGCCGGAGGGCGAGGGCGAGGCGGATGAGCTCCAGTTCACCTTCGGGTTCGCCCTCGCCCGTGGCCGGGAGCTGCTCTACCTCCGGGTCCAGGACCACCTGCGCAAGATGGGCCTCGCCCGGGCCGCGCTGCGCCGCCTGGTGCGCGAGGACCTGGTCGAAGGCGTCGTCGATCTCCGCGCCGAGGACCTGCCCGAGTGGTCCAACCAGACGCCGGGCGAGGCGAGGATGGGCAAGCTGGCCCAGCTCTTCCGCTCGGCCCGCCAGCAGGAGGAGGAGTAGGCATCTCGCTCCCCAGCGAGCGCTCACCTGCGATATCTTCACAACACCATGCCTGAAGCCGATCAGAGTCAGCCAGCCAAGGATTACCGCCCGGAGATCGCCCCGCGCCGCGAGCCCTTCTTCCTCAAGGGGTCGAACGAGCTCGACTGGGGGATGAAGAACCGCCTGGCGAGCATCTTCGACCCGCGCTCGGGCCGCACCGTGATGCTCGCCTTCGACCACGGCTACTTCCAGGGTCCGACCACCGGCCTGGAGCGCGTCGACCTGGACATCGTGCCGCTCATCCGCTGGGCGGACACGATCATGTGCACCCGCGGCATCCTGCGCACGAGCATCCCGCCGACCTTCCGCGGCGGCGTGGTGCTGCGTGCGAGCGGCGGGCCGAGCATCCTCTCCGACGACCTGTCGAACGAGGAGATCGCCATGTCCATGGAGGAGGCGGTGCGTCTGAACGCCGCCGCCGTCGCCGTGCAGGTCTACATCGGCGGCAAGAGCGAGCGCCAGACCGTGCACAACATGACCCGCCTGGTCGATGAGGGGAACCGCCACGGCATCGCCACGCTGGCGGTCACCGCCGTCGGCCGGGAGATGACCCGCGACGCCCGCTACATGCGCCTGGCCACCCGCATGTGCGCCGAGCTGGGCGCGACCTACGTCAAGACCTACTTCGTGGACGACGGGTTCGACACCGTCACCGCCGCGTGCCCGGTACCGATCGTCATCGCCGGCGGCAAGAAGCTGCCCGAGCGGGACGCCCTCGAGCTGGCGTACAAGGCCGTCCAGGAAGGGGCCGCGGGCGTGGACATGGGGCGCAACATCTTCCAGTCCGAGCACCCGCAGGCGATGATCCAGGCGGTGCGGAGCGTGGTCCACGAGGACGCCGCGCCGCAGCGCGCCTACGAGCTGTTCCAGGACCTGTCGCACCAGCCGGCGACGGTCTGACGCCGCGCTACAGCGTGTCCATTTTTCGCACAGGGTGTGTTCCTGGGTTAATGAATTGCGCGTCTTGCGCATGAGCCGGTAGGTCGACCGACCCCTGCCGGCCGGCATCGCGCCGGGCCATCAGGAGCGCGGGCGGGACGCGCGGGACGAACCGGAGAGACCCGATGAACGACCGCTGGGACGACGCCGAGGCCGCGCGTCACGTCGAACGGTGGCGGGAGCGCTGGGGCGAGGACCTGGCGCTCCGCGCTTACGCCAGCCGCCTGCTGGGCGCCGCGCCCGACCTGGTGCTCCACGGTGGCGGCAATACCTCGGTCAAGGGCACGGTCCGCGACCTGTTCGGGGACGAGCGCCCGGCGCTCTTCGTCAAGGCGTCGGGCCGGGACCTGGCCGCCGCCGCGCCGGAGGATCACCCGGCGGTGGACCTGGAGACCCTCCGGCGGCTCGCCGGCACCGCCGAGGACCTGGACGACGTCGCCATGCGCCGCGCCCTGCGGAGCGCGCTCTTCGACCCGGAGGCACCGACGCCGTCGATCGAGGCGCCGGTCCACGCCGTCGTGCCGGGAAAATTCGTCGACCACACCCACGCCGACGCGATCCTCGCCCTGACCAACCGTCCGGACGGGGAGCGCACCGTGCGCGAGGCGCTCACCGAAGAGGGGGGTGACGACATCCTCCTCCTGCCGTACGTGACCCCCGGCCACGCCCTCGCCCGGGCGGTCGCGGAGGCCGTCGCCGGCCTCCCCGAGGACCGCCGGCGGGCCGGCGCCATGGTCTGGATGCGCCACGGCCTGGTGACCTGGGGCGAGACCGCCGAGAGCTCTTACCGCCGGACGATCGCGCTGGTCGAGCGCGCCGAGCGGTACCTGGAGGCGGAACGGCGCGGGCAGGGCGGGGACGCCCCGGCCCAGGTGTCGCCGCCGCTTCCGTCGCCCGAGCAGGCGGCCCGCCGGCTGGCCGCCGCGGCGCCGGTGCTCCGCGGGCTCCTGGCCCGGCCGAGCGGCGATCCGGACCGTCCCTGGCGCCGGGTGGTGCTGCGCGCGGACCAGGCCGCCGAGAGCCTGGCGCTCCTCGCCCGGAGCGACCGCGACACCCTCGCCGCGGGCGGGCCGCTGACCGCCGACCACCTGATCCGCACCAAGGGCTGGCCGCTGCTGGTCCAGGACGTGCCGTGGGAGGACCCGGAGGGCCTCGGCCGCCGGCTGGAGGAGGCCGTCGCCGGCTACGAGGAGGAGTACCGGGCCTACGTCGACCGCCACCGGGACCGGCTGCCGGCGGGGGTGGAGCCGTTCGATCCGGCGCCGCGGGTGGTGCTGTTGCCCGGGTGCGGCGTGGTCGCGGCCGGGGGGAGTGCCCGCGAGGCCCGGGTCGCACTGGACATCGCGCTGCACACGCTGCGGGTGAAGGCGTTGGTGGTGGACTCGGGAGCGGAGTACGAGGCGATTTCAGAGGACCACGCCTTCGACATGGAGTACCGGCCTTTGCAGCTCGCGAAGTTGCGCTTCGCGGACCCCCCCTCCTCACCCCGGCCCTCTCCCTCCCAGCGCTTCCCAGAGGTGTTGTCTCGGACGGTCGCCCTGGTCACCGGGGCGGCCGGGGCGATCGGTGCGGGGGTCTGCCGGGAGCTGCTGGCGGCCGGCGCTCACGTCGCCGCCACCGACCTCGCCGGCCCGGCGCTCGACTCCCTGGCCGCAGAGCTCGCCGCCGAGCACCCCGGCCGGGCGATCGGCGTTCCCCTGGACGTGACCGATCCGGCGCCGGCGGAGGAGAGCGCCACCGGCATCGCCGCCGGCTTCGACCGGGTCTGCCGGGAGTGGGGCGGGGTCGACCTGGTGGTGATCAACGCCGGCGCCGCCCACGTGTCGCCGATCGAGACCATGGAGCTGGCCGCCTTCGAGCGCCTGGAACGGATCAACGTCCACGGCACCCTGCTGGTCCTGCGCGAGGCCGCCCGCCGGTTCCGCACCCAGGGGACGGGCGGCGACGTGGTCGTGGTGTCGACCAAGAACGTCTTCGCCCCCGGCGCTTCGTTCGGCGCCTACAGCGCCACCAAGGCGGCCTCCCACCAGCTCGGCCGGATCGCCAGCCAGGAGCTCGCCGGCCTCGGCGTGCGGGTGAACATGGTCGCCCCGGACGCGGTCTTCGGCGGCGGGGAGAGGAAGAGCGGCCTGTGGCAGGAGGTCGGTCCGGACCGCATGAAGGCCCGCGGCCTGACCGAAGAAGGGCTCGAGGAGTACTACCGCGGGCGGAACCTCCTCAAGGCGCGGATCACCGCTGCCCACGTGGGCCGCGCCGTCGTCTTCTTCGCCCGCCGGGAGACGCCGACGACCGGCGCTACCCTGCCGGTGGACGGCGGCCTGCCGGACGCGACGCCGCGCTAGCGCGTGGCACGAGGGTGTAGAACACCAGCTTGTCCAAGGTCCCGTGCTCGACCGCGCGGTAGCCGGCTTCACGGGCGCGCAGGACGAAGGTGCCGGCCTGGTAGCGGTCGAGCACGAAGAGCGGCGTCTCGCCTTCCCGCATCTCCTCTTCCAGGCTGTCGGTCCGGGGACGGGGCGGCGGCGTGCCGGTCCGGCGCGCGAGCTGGAGCTGCTCGACCTCGACGCCCAGGTAGAGGCTCACCCCGTAGCGCGGTCGGTGGTCGAAGAACGCGACCTCGTCGTAGGGCACGTCGACCTGTGCCTGGATCGCCCGGGCCAGCCGCCGCGAATCCTCCGGCCGGGTGACGTGGGCCGCGGTCGCCTTGAGCGCGATCAGCAGGACGATCCAGACCCCCAGCCAGAGGCGCCGGGAGCGGGTCAGCTCGAAGCGCGGCGCCAGGTGCCGGGCGATCAGCAGGGAGAGCGGGGCGAAGAGCGGCAGCACGTAGAGCGGCAGCCGGGAGCGGGCCAGGCTGAAGACGACCAGCGGGAGCAGGAACCAGAGCAGCAGGAAGAGCAGCTCCGGCTCGTCCCGGCGGAGGCGCCGCCAGAACCGCTTCCGGAACAACCCGGGGATGCGGCGAAGCCCGCCGAGCACCGGGAGCAGCCAGGGCAGGCTGCCGACCACCAGAGTGGGCAGGTAGACCTCGAACGCTCCGTACCACGCCGCGTTGCGCCGGTGGACCGTCGTGAACACCCGGTCGACCACCTCGTAGCGCAGGAAGTAACCGAGGAGGTGCGGGTTGAGGACGATCACCACCACGAACCAGGTGCCGCCGACCAGCAGGGCCACGAGCAGCGAGAGGAGGGAGACCACGCGCGGCGACGCGGCGGGATCGCGCCCCTTCGCCCGCCGGGCCAAGAAGACGAACGGCACGATCGCCAGGAGCGGCAGCAACCCCGGCGGTCCCTTGGTGAGGAAGGCGAGCCCGAACCCGCCCCACAGAATCGCTCGCTTGACGCCGCGGCCGGCCGCTCCCTCGTCCCACCAGAGCATCACGAATCCGCACACCGCCAGCGTTTCGCACAGGGTCAGGAAGGTGTCGGTGCTGACCACGTTGGCGCTGACGAACGGCATCAGCGACGTGGCGTAGACCAGGGCGGCGAGCCACGGCTTCTCCGGCACCAGCCGCTTGCCCATCAGGAAGACCAGCAGCACCGTGGCCACGAACGCCAGCGCCAGCGGCAGCCGCACGGCCCACTCGTTGTGGCCGAACAGGCGGATGCTCGACGCAAGCACCCAGTAGGTCAGGGGCGGCTTGGTGAAGTGGGGTAGCTCGTGGTGGAGCGCCGGGTTGATGAAGTCGCCCAGCCGGATCATCTCCAGGGCGACGGCCGTGTAGCGCCCCTCGTCCGGCTCCCACAGGCCGCGGCTCCCCTGGAAGGCGAGCGCGAAGACGAAGAGCGCCAACACTAGGGCGACGCGCCGCCCGGTCTTGTTCGGGCGGCCGGGGCCGGCGGCATGGGTCGTCAGATCGTCCATGATCGGTGGGGGTGGACTGCAGGCGTCGTGGAGAACGCCGGAGCGTCGATCCTAACCGACCCGCCCAAGCACGCGGCAAGACCCGAGGGTGGGGGCGTCCCCTTCCCCCCGGAGGGTGGGAAGGGGATCGAGGGGATGGGGGGAGATCCAGAGGATCATCCAGGTCGATCGCTACGCTACGGACCTGAGCGCGCCTGTGACGCCCAAGCGCTGCGATCTCTTTCCTGATGCCTGAAAAATGGAGGGGGTGCCTTGCGGCAGCCCCCTCCATCAGGTCGGATCCGCGAGGAGCGCACTCCCGGACTCCCCCCGCGGACCCGGACTCGATCCGGACCGGTGCCTAGGCGGTCACCAGCTCCGGCTTCTTTTCGGTCATCGCCTTGCGCTGCTCGATCGGCACCCACGGCCGCTCCGACGCGCCGACGTAGATCTGGCGCGGCCGGCTGATCCGCATCTTCGGATCCTCGACCAGCTCCTTCCACTGGGCGATCCAGCCGGGCAGACGCCCGAGGGCGAACATGACGGTGAACATCTCGGTCGGGATGCCCATGGCCCGGTAGATGATGCCGCTGTAGAAGTCGACGTTCGGGTAGAGCTTGCGCTCGACGAAGAACTCGTCCTCGAGAGCGATCCGCTCCAGGTTCTTGGCGATGCCGAGCAGCGGGTCGTCGATGCCCATCTGGGTGAGCACCTCGCCGGCCGACTTCTTGAGGATCTCGGCCCGCGGGTCGAAGTTCTTGTACACCCGGTGGCCGAACCCCATCAGGCGGAACGGATCGTCCTTGTCCTTCGCCTTCAGGATGTACTTCTCGTAGTCGCCACCGTCCTGGCGGATCTGCTCCAGCATCTCGATCACGCGCTGGTTGGCGCCGCCGTGGAGCGGCCCCCACAGGGCGCAGATGCCGGCCGACATCGAAGCGAAGAGATTGGCCTGGGACGAGCCGACCATGCGCACCGTCGAGGTGGAGCAGTTCTGCTCGTGGTCGGCGTGCAGGATGAGCAGCAGGTTGAGAGCCTTGTCCAGCACCCGCGGCACCACATAGGGCTCCGCCGGCACCGCGAACATCATGTGCAGGAAGTTCTCGGTATAGGAGAGGTCGTTGCGCGGGTAGATGAACGGCTGGCCCATCGACTTCTTGTACGAGAACGCGGCGATCGTCTTGGCCTTCGACAGCAGGCGGATGATGTTGAGGTCGCGCTTGTCGTCGGTGGTCGAGTAGTAGGCCGAGAGCGACGCCACCATGGCCGAGAGGATCGCCATCGGGTGGGCCGACGGCGGGAAGCCCTCGAAGAACTTCTTCATGTCCTCGTGGATGAGGCTGTGGTAGGTCAGCTTCTCGTCGAACTCGGCGAGCTCGTCCTGGGTCGGCAGGTGGCCGTAGATCAGCAGGTAGCAGACCTCGACGAACGAGGCCTTCTCGGCGATCTGCTCGATCGGGTAGCCGCGGTAACGGAGGATGCCCTTCTCTCCGTCGATGAAGGTGATGGCGCTGGTGCAGGAACCGGTGTTGCCGTAGCCCGGATCCAGGGTGATGGCGCGGCTCTCCGCGCGGAGCTTTTGAATGTCGACGCCCGTCTCGTTCTCGGTGCCGACGACCAGCGGCAGCTCGAAATCGTTGCCGTTGAGCAGGAGTTTGGCGGTACTCATGGCGATTTTCTCCCTCGAGGTTGGAGCCCTGGTGGCGCGGTCGGCACCCGGCGCTCGGATGGGCCGCCGCGGTAGCTTGTCGTCGATCTCTCCACCGACGGACCTTTCATCAGATCCTCACGCCAGCGGGCAGAATTCGAAAGCCCCCGCCGGATGGGCGCCCCGGAATCGCCGGGTAGGGATGAGCCCGCCCCGCGGGGTTGCCGCGCTGCGGCTGGCCGCACCGTGGCACAATGAGCACCGTGCAAGAGTCGTCCCAACTCCCTCCCTACCGCCCGTTCGTGCTCCACGCCCTCGCCCGCTGGGGGATCGTGCCGCGGGCGGAGACCGACCCCCATCGTGCCTATTTCCTGCTCAAGGCGATCTACTGCTTCGAGATCCGGGAGATGAAGATCCGCCGCCGCGAGGCGGAGCGGGTACTCGGGCCCCAGCCGCTCGACGACTACCGCCGCGGGCTCGAGCGGCTCAAGGAACGCTATGCGGTGTTGAAGATCCCGGCGGTGGAGTGGGTGCAGGGCGACGCAAACCCCGAAGATGGGTGAAGGGGGGCGTCGAGCCCCCCTTCACGATGGGCCGCTGGAGGCGCACTCCCGGATTCCTCCCTCGGCCACAACTTGGCGTCCCCCGGGAGGGACGAGTACCTTGCGGCGTTCGGTCCCGCGCCGGAGCGCGGCCGGGCCGGCCGATCACTTCTCCCGCCTCCCCGTCCCGGGGTTTCCCCCGTCGGCCCCTCGCCCGTTCCGCGAGTATGGTGCCGTGATCTCGAAGCCCGCGACACGCCCCGCAGAGTAGTCTTTTGGCCCACCCATTGAGGCTGGCGAGGCGCCCGCCGCACCGCCGCCGGGCTATCATGGGCGCCCCGGCCCGGGCTCACCGGACCCATCGGGCCGGTCGCCGTTAGCGGACGCCCTCTCCATGCGCATCGATCCCGGCAAGCCCTTCGGCCGTCTGATCCTCGCTGTCGCCATCCGCTTGGCGATCCTCTTCCTCTGGGTGCTCCGCCGGACCTGCCGCGTGGAGGTGATCGAAGGGGCCGAACGGGTGGAGCGGCTCGCCGCGTCGGGCGAGCCGGTGATCCTCACCTTTTGGCACAACCGGGCGATCCTCGGCTCCAACTACCTGATCCAGGAACTGGTCGCGCGCGGCTATCGGATGACCCTGCTGGCCAGCCGTTCCCACGACGGCGAGATCGTCGCCCGGTTCGCCGCCGCCTACGGGGTCGGCTCGGTCCGCGGCTCGTCGAGCCGGGGAGGCCGGGCGGCGCTGGCCGGCGCCTACCGGGCCCTGGTCCGCGACCGCTCCGCGCCGATCATCGTGCCGGACGGGCCGCGCGGTCCGGCATACGAGTACAAGCTGGGCGTGGTGGCGCTCTCCCAGATGACCGGGGCGCCGGTTCTGCCGATGGGCTTCGCGGCGCGGCGGTTCCGGGCGCTCGGCTCGTGGGACCGCCTGATCGTCCCGTGGCCGTTCACCCGCGTGGCGGTGGCGGTGGGAGAGCCCCAGGTGGTGCCGGAGGGGCTCTCGGACGACGAGCGCGAGCAGGTGCGCCAGCGCTACCAGGAAGAGCTCGCACGGCTGACCCGGGCGGCCGAGGCGGCGGTCGGCGTGACCGATCCCCTCGACGGACGCCTCTGATGCCGCCGTCCGCGGACGTGACCGCGCTGTGCCCGTAGAATCGACCCGACGGAGGAGGAAGCATGCCCGAGCTCGACGATGTCCAGATCGACCGCCCCCAGCACGGACCGGAGCACCGGGAGACACCGCCGAGGAAGAGCTCGGCGGTGCTTTGGGTCGTGATCGTGCTGGTGCTCCTCGCCCTGGGTGCAGGGGGGTACTACTACTTCACCCACCGGTCGGCCACCCCGCCGGCCGAAGAGGTGGCCGCACCGGCCGAGACGGTCGCCCCACCGGCCGAGACCACCGCCGAACAGACCCCGCAGGAGGAGAATTTGCCGCCGCTCGCGGCGAGCGACGAGATCGTGCGCCAGGTCGTCGGCGCCCTCTCCGCGCGCCCGGCCCTGGCCTCCTGGCTGGCCACTGACGGCCTGGTGCGCCGGTTCGTGGTGGCGACCGACAACCTGGCCGTCGGCCTGATGCCGCGCAAGCAACTGCCGAAGGCGATGGCGCCGAAGGGCAAGTTCGCGGTGGTGAAGCAGGCCGACGGCAGCGTGACCGTCGATCCGGCGTCCTACCACCGCTACGACACCTTCGCGGCGGTGGTCGCCTCGATCGACGCCGCGGGGGCGGTGGCGACCTACCGGCGCCTCGAGCCGCTGGTGGACGAGGCGGCGGCCGAGATCGGCTACGGGCCGGGAGCGTTCGACCAGCGCCTGGTCGAGGCGATCCGGGAGCTCCTGCGGGCGCCGGTGCCGACGGCGCCGCCGGCGCTGGTCGAGGGCGTGGTGAGCTATCGCTACGCCGACCTGCGGTTCCAGGAGCTGACGGACGCCCAGAAGCAACTGGTGCGCATGGGGCCGGACAACGAGCGGCTGATCCAGGCCAAGCTGCGCGAGATCGCCCACGCCCTGAACGTGCCGGAGGACCGGATTCCGAAGGAGCGGGTCCTCACCCCCGACCGGTAGGCGGCGAGACGATCACCATCTGGCCGCCGGGCCGGCCGCGGTACGATCCATTCCGTCCCGATGCTCTCCCGCGGCTCATCCTCCGGCGGCCCCCTGGAACGCCTGGCCGGTCACTACCGGCTGGCGTCGTGGCTCACCCTGCGGCTGCTGGGGGCGGTCTTCCTCATCGCCTTCGTCTCGTTCTGGGTCCAGGCCCATGGGCTGCTCGGCGCCCGGGGCATCCTGCCGGCGGCGGACCTCCTGGACGCGGCGTCGCGGCTGCCGGCGCCCGAGCGGTTCCTGCGGCTGCCCACGGTCTTCTGGCTCGGAGCCGGCGACCGCGCTCTGACCGCCGTCTGCGCCGCCGGTGTCGCCTCCTCGGCGCTGGTGGTGCTCGGCCTCCTCCAGCTCCCGGCGCTGGTCGTCTGCTGGGGGCTCTATCTCTCGATCTGCACGGTCGGCCAGGTGTTCTTCGGCTACCAGTGGGACGTGCTGCTGCTCGAAGCGGGTCTGCTCGGCGCGTTCCTGGCGCCGTCGACCGTGCGTGCGCCGCTAGGCCGGGCCGCCCCGCCGCCGCCCCTCGCCCTGCTCCTCACCTGGTGGCTGCTCTTCCGGCTCATGGTCTCCTCGGGCGCGGTCAAGCTGGCGAGCGGCGACCCGGCCTGGCGGAGCCTGGAGGCGCTCCGCTACCACTTCGAGACCCAGCCGCTGCCCACCTGGATCGGTTGGCTCGCCCACCTGGCGCCGGACCTGGTGCTCCAGGTGGCGACCCTGCTGGTCTTTGTCATCGAGCTGGCCGTGCCGCTGCTGATCCTCGGTCCCCGCCGCCTGCGGCGCCTGGCGTTCGAGCCGCTGGTGGCGCTCCAGGTGCTGATCGCCCTGACCGGCAACTACGGTTTCTTCAACCTGCTGACGATCGTCCTCTGCGTGCCGCTCCTGGACGACGGGGTCTGGCCCCGCTGGCTGCGACGGCGGCTCGGGGAGCGCCCGCCCGAGGGCGTGGCGGAAGGCGAGTCCACGGGCGAGGGGGCCGCCGCCTCGAAGAGCGGAGTCGAGGAGGACGAGGCGGCCGGGGAGGCGGACGATGGCGCCGGCGGGCCTCCGGTCGCCCGGCCGCGGTTCCCCGTGCGGCGCTGGCTCCTGGTGCCGTTCGCCGCCCTGGTCCTGGTGGTTTCGTCGGTCGAGCTCGCCGGCGCCACCGGCCTGTCGCCGGGGCTGATCCGGCACTGGCCGGCGCCGGTGGTGTCGGTGGTCCGCGCGGTGGCGCCGTTCCGGTCGATCAACGGCTACGGCCTGTTCGCCGTCATGACCACCGACCGGCCGGAGATCGTGATCGAGGGCAGCATGGACGGGGAGACCTGGCGACCGTACCGGTTCAAGTGGAAGCCGGGGGACCCGTCCCGGCGGCCCGGCTTCGTGGAGCCGCACATGCCGCGGCTCGACTGGCAGATGTGGTTCGCGGCGATCTACGCCGGCCGCGGTGCCGGGCCGCGCAGCAGCCCGTGGCTTCTGTCCTTCCTGGAGCGGCTGGCCGAGCGCTCGCCGCCGGTGCTCGGCCTGCTGGCGGCGGAGCCGTTCCCGGGGAAGCGCCCGGCCTACCTGCGGGCCCGGGTGGTCGACTACCGCTTCACCGACTGGGCGACCTGGCGCGCGAAGGGCACCTGGTGGCACCGTGAGCCGCAAGGGATTTACGTCCCCGCGCTCCGCACCTCCTTGCTATCCTCCAATAGATCGCCGTGACGCCTTCGGCCGACTCGACAAGCCCCCAGGGCGGGGGCGTCCCTTTCCCCCCGGAGGGTGGGAAAGGGATCGAGGGATAGGGGGGAGATCCAGTGGATGATCCAGGTTGATCGGAGCGGCGATTTCGGTGAACCGGGGAACTGGACCCATTCGTCAACACGATGCCTGCCATAGATGTCTGAGGAAACCATCATGGATCGTACCCAAGCCCTTGCCACCCTCGACGAGCACGTCGAAGACTCCGGCCTCAAGCGCCACATGCTCTCGGTCGAGGCCGCCATGCGCTTCTACGCCGACAAGCTCGGCGCCGATCCCGACGCCTGGGGCCTTGCCGGCCTGCTGCACGATTTCGACTGGGAGATCCACCCGACCCTCGAGGCGCACCCGAAGGAGGGGGCGCCGATCCTGCGCGAGCGGGGCCTGGACGAGGACCTGATCCGGGCGATCCTCTCCCACAACACCGAGGGGACCGGCGTCGAGCGCGAGAAGCCGATCGACTTCGCCCTCCTCGCCTGCGACGAGATCACCGGCCTGATCATCGCCGCCGCTCTGGTTCGCCCCCACAAGGACGTGCGCCAGCTCAAGGTGAAGTCGGTCAAGCGCAACTGGAAGGACAAGCTGTTCGCCGCCGGCGTCGATCGCGACCACGTGCGCCAGGCGACCGAAGAGTTCAGCGCGGCCTGCTTCGACGGCAAGCTCGAGCTCTGGGAGCACGTGGGCAACGTGCTCGAGGCGATGAAAGGGATCGCCGCGGACCTGGAGCTCGATGGGCGGCTGGCCCAGGGCTGACGCAGAGTCGGGAAGGCGAGGCGCGCGGTCAGCGCTGCTCGCCGACGGCGGCCGGGAGGTCGGTCTTGCTGAAATCCTTGCCCTTGAACAGCAGCGGCTCGCCGAGGTGGCGCGCCAGGGCGTACGAGAAACAGTCTCCGTAGTTCAGAGCCGCGGGGTGGTGCCCCTTGCCGAACCGGCTGAAGGCACGCCGTGCCGCCTTAGCCTGCTCGACGTCCACCGGGACCAGCTCGATCGCCGCGCGGTCGACGAAGAGGTCGAGGTCGCGGAGCCCCTCCGCTCCGTAGCGGGCCTCGATCACGATCGAGGTCTCGACCCAACTCGCCGTGGAGAGGAGACGCGAGGCGGCCCCCTCGATCGTCCGATTGAAGACGTGCCGCTCAGGCTCGTCCTGGAGGATCGCCAGCAGCGCCGAGGTGTCGATCACCATCAGCGGGGCAGTCCGTGCTCGTCGTACCCGAGGATCTCGTCCGCCGGCCTGGAATCGAGCACCGGCAGGCTGGCACAGTGGCGGGCGATCTCGTCGAGCTCGTCCGCGAGAGGGCGCCCGCTGCGTTCACGCCGTAGCCGCTCCAGGCGGTCACGGAGGGCGACGGTCACCGCCTCCGTCTTCGTCTCCCCCGCCAGCTCGGCCACCGCCCGGGCCAGCCGCTCCGTTTCCTGGTTTCTGATGTTGAGAGCCATGGTTCTTTACGGGTAGATCTAGATCTACACAGTATTACGCGATCGATCGTCGGTCAACTGTTCGGGAATTCGGTGCTCCGCGGCAGCGTCTCTAGGAGAGTCATGGCGACGGCTCTCCTACTCTCCGGTGGTGTGGACTCTTCCGTGGCCTTGGTGCGTCTGCTGGAGGCGGGGGAGCGGGACGTGGCGGCGTTCTATCTCAAGGTCTGGCTGGAGGAGGAGCTGGCCGGGTTCGGGGACTGTCCGTGGGAGGAGGATCTCGCCTTCGTCCGCCGGGTCTGCGACCAGCTCGGCGTGCCGCTCCGGGTGGTGCCGCTCCAGCGGGAGTACCGGGAGCGGGTGGTCGAGTACGCCCTCGCCGAGCTCCGGGCCGGGCGGACGCCGTCGCCGGACGTGCTGTGCAACCGGCGGATCAAGTTCGCCGCCTTCCTCGATGCGATCGGCGCCTCGGACGGCAAGGGGGGCTTGCGCCCCGGCGGCATCGAGACGGTCGCCTCCGGTCACTATGCCCGGCGGATCGACACCGCGGACGGCCCGCTCCTCGCCACCGCCGCCGATCCGGTCAAGGACCAGACCTACTTCCTGGCCCAGCTCACCCGCGACCAGCTCGGCCGCTGCCACTTCCCGCTCGGCGACCTGACGAAGCACCAGGTCCGCGAGATCGCCGCCGCCCACGGCTTGCCGACCGCCTCCCGACCGGACAGCCAGGGGATCTGCTTCCTCGGCGAGATCCCGTTCGACGCCTTCGTCCGCGCCCACCTGGGCGAGCGGCCCGGCCCGATCCGGGAGGTCGACTCCGGCCGCATCCTGGGCGAGCACCGGGGCCACTGGTTCTACACCGTCGGCCAGCGCAAGGGGCTGGGCCTCTCCGGCGGCCCGTGGTTCGTGGTCGGCAAGGACGTGGCGGACGACACCATCTGGGTGACCCACGGCGACCGTCTGCCCGCCCATGCTCCCGACCGCTTCATGGTTCCCGCCCCCCACTGGATCGCCGGTCCGCCCACTCCGCCCGACTCGAGCCCGGCCGCCGGGCCCCTCCGGGTCAAGGTGCGACACGGCCCGGCCACCGCCGGCTGCACCCTCGAGACCCGCCCCGATGGCTCCCTCCACGTCCGCCTGGACACCCCCGACCCCGGCCTCGCCCCGGGCCAGTTCGCGGTCTTCTACCAGGGCGAGATCTGCCTCGGTGGCGGGGCGATGGAGCCGGTCACGACAGCCGCGGTAGGGCACCCCGCGGCGGACGAAGCCGGCGGCTCCACCACACAGTAGAAATTGCCGGCATATTCAATTGCGATACAGTTGCCCGGCGCCCCGGCGACAACTGAAAGGAGGAGTGACCATGCATCTTCGCTCGTTGCACCCCTCAGTGATCGCAATCCTCTTGCTGCTCGGGCTTGCCACCGTCGCGGTGGCCGCGGAGCCCGGGACCTCTGGCTGCCAGAAGGTACCGGGGACGACCGCCGCCCAGAGCGGGTTCTTGTACCTGGCGGCCCGCGGCGGGATCGAAGGACCGAGCTCCCAGTCCCTCTGCGCTGCGCAATGCCAGGACGGCAGCTACGTCACTTGCTACGGCACCTCGTGCAGCGCCGTGGACGCCAGTTGCCCCAGCCAACGGGGCTATTGCACCGGGACGACCACGGGCACCCTCTATTGCCCGATCTGTACTTGTTCGGCGACCGCGAGCTGCCCGGACGGCAGCACCGTGTCGTGTACCGGAACCGGGAACAACTGCTTCGCCATCAACGGCTGCTACGCCTCGTGCAACGGCCATCTCCATTGGTGCGCGAACCCGAAGGGCCCCTGTCCGGTCGAGTCCGGTCCCTGACCGACGGATGACCTGAAGCACCGGCGAGGCGCCACCTGGCCGGGGCGTGCGCCTCGCCGGCCGTCGAGCGGACCGGTCCGCTGTCCGGGCCGGGCCCGTCCGCGGGTCTTCAGTTCAGATAGCCGAGGGCCTTGAGGCGGTTGCGCGCCGCCTCGTCCAGGGTCGGTGCCGCCTCCTCGCCCGCCGCTCCCGTCCCGTCCGCTCGATCCGCTCCGTTCTCGATCGCCGCCTGCTGGGCGGCGATCCAGGCGTGCAGGCGGGCGAGCAGCCACTGCTCGCGGACACTGTCCAGGCCGGCCAGGTTTTCGGTCTCGTCCGGGTCGGTGGCGAGGTCGAAGAGGTAGCGCCGGTCCCGCGAGCGGCCCGGTCCGAGGCCCATCCAGGTTCCACGCTCCGTGCCGCGGGCCTCGATCAGCTTCCACGGGCCGTCGCGGATGGCGAAGATGCCGCCGGGCACGCCCCAGGTGGCGGCGAAGCGCGGCCCGCGCGCAAGCCGATCGCCGGCCCCCTTTCCGGGCCGCACCGGCCCACCGGGCGAGCTGGCCCTCCGGGTGAGGAGCGGCAACAGGCTCCGGCCCTGGCTCGCCGGCTCGCCGGGATCGGCCGCGTTCGCGCCCCAGCGTCGAGCCAGGTCCAGCAGGGTCGCGTGGAGGTCGAGGGTATCGGTCGGCTGGTCGGTGGCGCCGGCCCGGACCCGCCCCGGCGACCAGACCACGAGCGGAATGCGCAGCAGCTCCTCGTAGAGCGTGTAGCCGTGAAGGGTGCCGCCGTGGTCGAACAGCTCGTCGCCGTGGTCGGCGGTCACGACGACCAGGGTGTCCTCGGGGGCGAAGCGCTCGCCGAGGGCGCTGAGCAGGTGGCCGATCTGGGCGTCGTTGTACGCCAACGATCCCGAGTAGAGCCCCTTCAGGCGGGCACGGTCCGCCGCCGTCGCGGTGCGCCGCCCCTTCTGGAGCGCGAGCAGGACGTTGGTGGTGCCCCGGATGGTGGAGGGGATGCCCGCGGTGAAGCGTCGCGCGAAGGCCGGTGGCGGGGCGTACGGGTTGTGCGGGTGGATGGTGTGGAGGTACAGGAAGACCGGCTGATCGGCGGGCAGGCGATCGAGCCACGCCAGGGCCGCGCGCTGGACCTGCTCCGCATTGCGGTTGACCGCGACGCCCGGCGGCGGCGTGTAGAGGGATTCCTGCGAAACGTAGTCGAAGCCCCGCGCCAGGCCGTACGAAGCGCTCACGTACTGGTTGCCGGAGAACAGGCCGGTGCGGTAGCCGGCGCGCCGGAACGCTTCCGCGAGGGTCGGGCGGTGGGCTCCGAGCCGGCGCCACGCCCTCTGGTTGAAGTAGATCCTGCCGGTGAACAGCTCGCGCATCGACGGCAGGGTGTTCGGGGCGTTGCTGCGGTGGGAGCGGAAGGTGAAGCCTTCGCGGGCCAGGCGATCGATCACCGGCGAGATCCCGTCCGGGCCGCCGAGATGGCCGACGTGGTCCGCCCGCAGGGCGTCCAGGAGGTAGACCACCACCAGTCGCGGCGGTGCGGGCGTTGCCTCGACCGGAGGTGGGGCGGGAGCTGGAGTCTGGTTCGGGGCAGTGCCCGGACTCGGCGCCTCGGCGGCGGCGCCGGTCGTCGTAGCGGGCTCCTCCCAGCGCATCGTCCAGCGAGCCCCACGGTCCGGATCGGAAGCGCTCAGACGGATGCGCACCGGATCGGGTGCGCTGCCGCCGGCATCGGCGAGGTCGAGGGCGAAGCGCCGGCAGCCGCGCAGGCGGTCGAGGGCGCCTCCCCCCTGCCAGCGGCCGAGCACCCGGTTCCCGATCCCGATCACGGTGAGGCCGAATCCCCCGGTCCCGCCGAGCACGGTCTCGGGGCAGACCGTTCCCGTCAGGCGCGAGCCCGTCCGCTCCTGCCGGTTCGTCCGGTTCGGCTCCTGGGGCCGGTCGGGTCGGGGCTCCGGCGGCCGCGCCACCAGGTCGACGATGGACGGGCCGCGTTGGACCAGCGCGCCGCCGTCGATCCGGGCCGAGCCCCCTTCGAGGGCCGGGTCGATCCGCGCCGCGGCGACCAGCAGCGGCGGGTCGCCGGCGGCGCGTGGCAGGATCTCCACCAGGTGCCGGCCCGGCGGCAGGTTGGGAGGGAGGCGGATGGACAGGGGGTCGATCACCGGCACCAGCGTGGCCGGGCCCCGGTCGATCCGCACCCGGACGTCGACCAGGCGGGAGAGGCGGCCGTCGTCCAGGAGGTCGAGGGTGAGGGTGCGCTCCCGGGGCGCGAGCGTCACCACCTGGAAGCTCGCACCGTCGTCCGCGGCGAAGAACCCGTCGCGGCCCTGGGCGGTGGTCGGCACCCAGCCGCCGAAGAACCGGTTCGGCCCGTCGGACCGGGGGCCGCCCAGCATCGTGCTCTCGGTCAGCGTGTCGACCGCGAGCGGCTCGGCGAGCAGGGAAGCCCCTCGATCGGCACCCCCTCCGCCGCAGCGGATCCCGGCCAGGAGGCAGAGAGCCGCCGCCCTGAGCAGTCGGGCGAGCCGCGGGTTCGCCGGGTGGACGGGAGGGAGACGGGTCACGGCGGATGCGGGGTGGAGCGGTTTCGTCGCAGCGCAGTTTCGGGTGCTAGGAGTCTGCGCGGCAGGACCACGTGACCGCGTTGCGAGCGCCGCAGGCTCGGATGCAAGGCGCTCGCGACGCAGGCGATGCGGTGGCATCGTTGAGGAGCGACAACGCAGCAGATGAGCCTGCGCCGTCGCAACCCTTTGGGCGCGCGGGGGTTGCGGGCATCTCCTTCGTTGCTCCTCGTCGACGATGCTACAGCATCGCCTCCTCGTCGCGCCTCGGATCTGCACGCGCAAGACCCGTGCGCGCGGCCGCGCGGTCCTGCCGCGCAGACTCCTAGTACTACTGTGTCATAAATCTTGCACAAATCTCGGTGCTATGTCAGAGTCTCGGCATGGGACGCCGAGACGAGACCGAGTCCGAGCGGTTCGAGGCGTATGTTGAGCAGTTGAGCGCGGTGGTG
>Ga0210074_1000089_pt1 | contig 40849 bp, 40 predicted proteins | sample China_Galinas_Co_FD_184860 | JGI IMG/M metagenome (GOLD analysis project Ga0210074, IMG submission 184860) | Wetland microbial communities from San Francisco Bay, California, USA, that impact long-term carbon sequestration -... | ecosystem: Environmental > Aquatic > Marine > Wetlands ... | reverse complement strand
ATGCGCCCAGTGGTAAGCCGCCTCCGATTGCTTTTGCGACAAGAAGTAGGTCAGGCGTTAAATTATAATGATTAAATGCAAATGCCTTTCCCGTCCGCCCAATTCCAGTCTGGACCTCATCTGCAACCAGGATAAAATTGTATTTCTCTCTCAAAGATTTTAGCATTTCGATAAATGGATTTGAAGCAACTCTTACTCCTCCCTCACCCTGAATGAATTCCAAATATACTGCTGCGGTATTCATAGCGATATTTTTATCAAGTGATTCAAGGTCATTAAATTCTAGCTGAATAATATTTGGAAGTAATGGTGAAAAGTTTTGCTTAATTATATCTTTCCCACCCAGGCTCATTGAACCATATGTTCTGCCATGAAATGCATTTGAAAAAGTAATAATCTTTTTTTCAGGTCCGGCTACTTTTCTAATTAGTTTTAAAGATGCTTCAGTTGCTTCAGTACCGCTGTTTGAAAAAAATACTCTTGATAATCCTGATAAATTTACTAGTTTCTTTGCCAGTTCAACCTGTGGAGTGCAAACATAATAGTTTGAAATATGAATGTATTTTCTTAATTGATTCTCAATAGCTTCAATGACTTTATCATTTGAATATCCCAGAGCATTGACTGCCAGTCCTGAGAAAAAATCCAGATATTCTGTTCCATCTTCGGTATAGAGATAAACTCCTTTTCCATAAGATATTTTTAACGGTAACCGATTATAGATGGGAAGTAAATATTTACTTTCTCTATACAAATTCACTTCGCTTTCTTTCATCTGATTAGATTGTAAAAACGAATACTGAGCAAATAAAAATCAAGACAAAGAATACAGAGAAAAAGATTATTGAAGAAATCATGCTAAAAAATCTTTGCTCCGTCTGCGTAATAAATGCTTTATAAATAAGTATAAGCGACCACATTATTACTGACAATTCTAAGACTAAAAAAAGATATGCCGGTGTACTTTTGATTGCAAATGGAGTTGGATTTGTTGAAAATAAATAATCTCCGAATATCACTAATTCGAGTGGAAATAAAATAATTGTTGCAAAAAGATAAGGTAGTTGAGCATAAATAATTAATGAAAATGTATCTTTAAATCTGAGCGCAATGTCTGAACTCTTACCTACTTTAACATATAGTATTGAAAACGTAAGAAAATATATTGCAAAAACAGCTAGAACAATTATCAAGCTAAAATAAAGCTCAACAGTAGTTTTGAAATTGTCTAAACTAATCATTGCAACAAATCGTGCATTAATTAAATACTTTAATGAAATGAAAAAGAGGATAAAAAGTATAAAATTTTTATGTTCGGAAAGTATAATTTTTCTAAATGCCAGCGAAGGAGATTCAATGATCAAACTGGAAATTGACCATAAATCCAAATTATAAACTTTGTCTCGCAAGTATATCCGACATTTTGAACAAGTAGCACTATAAAATGGATTCTCAAAACCACAATCCGGACAAACTACCGTATTTCTCCTGGTCACTTCAATATTTCCTGGAAATAAAATTTAATATTCAACCTGGAGGAACCTGTTATCATATCCTCCTCAACTGTGAAATCATAAAGTTGAGCGTCAACATAGGCATCAACAAGATTTAGAACATACAGTATGACAAGATAGATTGAAAAGTTATCTCTTTGGTTCCTGTAAAAATCTCTTCTGTATTGATAGATTGGCTGACCAGTGCTGGAAAATAAATCCTTGTTTTCGGTGTAAAGATTATTGTTATCAACCCAACCTAAGATTAACAAAGCTCCTGTACCCCAAATAATTGGTATCTTCCAATAGGACTCATTATAAAACTGACCAAGACCAGGAATGATGGCGCTTCTTAAAACTGCACCCCAAGGTGATTTTTGCATTACAAATCCGGTGTCGGAGGAAGGGCTTTCATCGGTTTGATCCTGTCCGTTTGCTGTAGTGCTTATAATGATAAGCACGAACAGAATGCTAATTATAATTCTTGTTGATAATTTCAAACAGTTCAATTAAACGCTCTAATTCATCTCTAGAGTAATACTCCAAAACTACCTCGCCGCTTCCGTCTTTTCTTTGTACACATTTAACTTTGGTACCGAATATCACTCTTAGTTTATCTTCAACATCTCGTAAATTAGCTGAATTAAATGAGCTAATGCCTTCACCCGTTGATGCTGAATTTTTTACTTTTCTAGTCCCACCTTCATTAAGTTCTCTAACAAGTCTTTCAACTTTTCTTACTGATAAATTTTTACTAAGAATGTTATCGAGCAATTGTATTTGCAAAGCTTCATTTTCCAAGTTAATCAATGCTCTTGCATGCCCGGATGTAATTTTATCTAATACAAGAGCTTCCTGTATTTTTTGAGGTAGTTTCAATAGGCGAATAGTATTTGCAACTGTCGTTCTATCCTTTCCAACTCTCTCCGCGATCTGTTCTTGTGTTAGATGACATTCATCCATAAGTCGTTTATATGCTGTGCCAACCTCAATTGCATTTAATTTTTCCCGCTGAATATTCTCAATCAGAGCAAGGGCGAGCATTAATTCGTCAGAAGCGACATCAATTATGTAAGCTGGAATTTCTTTGAAACCTATTTCTTTACATGCCTGAAGTCTTCTTTCTCCTGAAATCAACTGATATTTATGATCAGGTGTTCTTCTTACGGTAATTGGTTGAATTAATCCGTTGGTAAGTATTGATTTTTTAAGTTCATCAAGTGAAACTGGATCAATGTTGAATCGCGGCTGGTATGGGTTTCTCGAAATGAACTCTACCGATATTTTTGCTAATACATCAATCTGTTTTCCATCATCGTCTTTTACTTCTGTAAGATCGACTGATGAATCATTATTTTTAATATACTCCTGTGGTTTAATCAGAGCATCCAATCCCCTGCCCAGTCCTGTTTTCATTTTACTCATTATTAATATTGTTTACGGTATTTGTATTTCTTTCAATTAATTCAGCAGCAAGCGCCATATAGTTCTGTGCACCTGATGATACTGCATCGTATAAAATTATTGGCTTACCAAAACTTGGTGCTTCAGAAATCCGAACGTTTCTGTTTATTATCGTTTTGAATACTTTATCACCAAAATATTTTCTTACCTCATCTGCTACCTGGTGTGAAAGTCGAAGACGAGTATCAAACATAGTAAGTAAAACACCTTCAATAGAAAGATCCTGATTGTAATATTGCTTAACTATGTTTATCGTGTTTAAAAGTTGCCCTAATCCTTCCAAGGCAAAATACTCACATTGCACCGGAATAAGAACTGAATTAGATGCAGTAAGTGCATTTAATGTTAAGAGCCCAAGAGATGGTGGACAATCAATTAAAATATAATCATATCTATCATCAAGTTCATTCAAAGAACTCTTAAGAATTGTCTCTCTTTTGGGTAGTTCCACCATCTCAATCTCTGCTCCGACAAGATTTATATTAGATGGGAGCAAATCAAGAAATGGCATATATGAATCAATAATAACGTCTTTTATTTTTTCCGAACCAACCAGAACATCATAAACTGATGGATTATGCTTGAAAATGCTTAAACCCGAAGAAGAATTAGCTTGAGGATCAATATCCACAAGCAATGTTTTCTTTTCAGCAGCAGCAAGTAATGATGAAAGGTTTATGGCAGTTGTTGTTTTACCAACTCCTCCCTTCTGATTTGCTATAGCAATAATTTTAGTCATCAATATCCGGAAAATTAAACATTTACTAGAACATTATTATAGAAATTATAATTCAATCTCTTCTCCAAAATTCAGTACTCGTGCTTTAAATCCTTTTTTATCAACTAATGTTTTGAATTTATTAGGATCGGCTTCTATAACAGGAAATGTATTGTAGTGCATAGGAATTGCAATCTTTGGAGAAACAAATTCTACTGCTTTTACGGCATCTACAATTCCCATTGTAAAATTATCGCCGATTGGAAGTAACATGTAATCTATAGAATTCAATTCACCAATCAACTTCATATCATAAAATAGTCCAGTATCGCCTGTATGATATATAGTTTTATCATCGGCAGAAATTAGTACACCAGCAGGTTCTCCGGCATATTGATTATCTGGAGTTGAGGAACCGTGATGTGCTATTGTAAATTTAACTTTTCCGAATTCAAAATTATGTCCGCCTCCAATATGCATATTATGAGCTTTAAATCCTTTTGAAATACAATAGTTAGCTAATTCATTAACACAAATAAAAGTTGAATTGCATCTTTTAGCTATATCAAAACTATCCCCGATGTGATCTCCGTGCGCATGAGTTAATATTATATAATCAGTCTCTACTTCATTTGCTTTAACCGGTGAGGTTGGATTGCCGGAAAGAAAGGGATCGATCAGTATTTTCTTTCCAAATGATGTTGTGAGCTGAAATGCAGAGTGAGAAAAATATTTTAATTTCATATCACTCCTCCTTTATAGTTTTTATTAAATAATCAGAAAATTAATTCACCACTTTAAAATAAGAGATATTCTATTTTAATTCGACCTTAATATTTATGCACCTAATCTTAAGAATAAGACTTTAAGAAATCCAACTAATGCCTGAACAGGTTTCATTTTGCTTTTTCCAGTTCCGTAAATAGTTGGAATATCAACAAATCCAATTTTAAATCCCATATTTGTTGCCTTAACAAGAATCTCGCTTTCGGCTTCAAATCCTTCGAACCTGGTTTTAATCTGCCTTAATACTTCAATCTTGTATGCTCTGAATCCGCATTGACTATCTAAGATATTTTGACCGGTTTTTTTTGTTAGAAAATATGATGTAAGTGTATTGCTTAATCTTCTCTGAATTGGCATATCTTTCAGATTTTTCAAACGATTTCCAATAACAATATCAAAAGATGATAGACCGCCCAACAGCTCAGGAATAAATTTTGGATCGTGCTGAAGATCAGCATCAATTGTTACAACATGGTCAAAACCACCTGATATCGCTTGCTGAAATCCAGTACTTAGTGCTTTTCCCTTTCCATAATTTTTATCCAATCTTACAATTCGTACGTTTGGTTTATTGTTTTCATACTGATAAGAATGATCTGTAGATCCATCATTTATAGCAAAAATAAAATTTACATAATTGATTGTTTCATCAAGAATAGTATCTAATGTTTCTTTTTCGTTAAAGAAAGGAACAACAGCACAAACAGAATTATTTATCTTCTTTATGACCTTTGAATTGTTCAAATAAAAATTTCCAGCCTTTTGGTGTTGGAGTGATAAAGGCTTCATTTAATTTTTTTCTAAGGGAATCTTTTGAAAGACCTGATGTTAAATTACCATTTTCAGCAACCGAAATTCCACCGGTTTCTTCAGAGACTATTACGCTTATAACATCTGCCTGCTCACTGATGCCGAGTCCTGCACGATGACGCATACCCAGACTCTCTCCCTCAATCTCAGTGGTAGCTGATAAAGGCAACGTACACCTGGCTGCTTCCACAATATTGCCCTTTACTATCACGGCTCCATCGTGCAATGATGATTTAGGAAAAAATATTGAGGTGATTAGTGATTTACTTAATCTTGCTCCAAGAAGCTCGCCTGTTTCAATATAAGACCGAATTCCGGTTTCTCTAACAATCACTACAAGTGCACCGTATTGTTTTTGAGAAAGCTCAAATGCAGCATCGACGATAATTTCCGCTGATTCACTCATATCATGCTTGCTGAAAATTTTCATTATCGGGTTTCTAGCAAGAATGACCAAAAGTCTTCTTATTTCAGGCTGAAATAAGATTACAATAGCTATGACCCAAACATCCCTGACTAATTTCAGAAGCCAGAATAGTGCTTTAAATTGGATGGCTTCTGCGATGATTGAAATGATTAAAATAAAAATTAATCCAAGAAATATTTGTGCAGCAATTGTGCCCCTAAGTAGTAAGTACAATTTGTAAACTATAAACGCAACGATAAGTACATCGATTAGATCTAAAAATGTAACCGAGAGAAATCCTATTTTAAATAATTCAAACATTAGTTCGCAATAATTCTGTTAAATATTTTACTAGTCTGAACGGCCTGTTTTACATTGTGCGTTCTGATAATTCTAGCTCCATTATTAATTGCTACGGCATTTAATGCATTTGAAACATCATCTCTTTCTTGGACAGGCAAATTTAAGATATTTCCAATAAAAGATTTTCTTGATAAACCTATTAAAATGGGATAACCCAGTGATTTTAAATCTTGCAATCGCTCAATCAGGTTCAGATTATCTTCAATTCTTTTTCCAAAACCTATTCCCGGATCAATAATAATTTTCTCAATCCCTATATTTAAGGCAATTTCAGTCTGTTCGAATAAAATATCGTATACTTCAGAAACAACTTCTTTGTAACTGGGTGAATTCTGCATCGTCTGTGGTTTGCCGCTAATGTGCATAATTATCATGGCAGTATCAAATTCCTGTGCTACACTAAACATTTCTGTATCGAATGATCCACCGCTGATATCATTTATTATTGAAGCACCATTTTTAATTGCTTCTTTCGCAACATCTGATTTTGTTGTATCAATCGAAATAATGGTTTCGGGCTTTTGACTTATTATTTCACAAATTACCGGTACAACTCTTTTCATTTCTTCTTCAGTGCTTACAGGTTCGGAACCTGGTCTGGTTGATTCTCCCCCAACATCAATTATATCAGCACCTTCATCAATCATTCTTAAAGCGTGTTCCACCGCTTTATTTTTTTGAGCATACTTTCCACCATCCGAGAATGAATCTGGTGTAACATTCAGAATTCCCATCACATATGAAAACTTAAAATCAAAAATTCTGTTTCCAATTTTATACTTCAGGAAATCATGTCGGTTATACTTTTCAATTTTCTGAATTATTTCCGATTTTATTTTATGGTTTAAAGATAAAATGGAGCTGGTCTCAATCAAATCACTGAAGGATCCAATTAAAAGCATACAATCATCAATAAAAAAATAGTTATCATTTTTTCTATTTTCCTCACAAACTATCGAATCAATTGACACATCTCTAAGTTCAATTCCGTAAATACAATTTTTAAACTTTGTTGAAAAATTATATTTCCTTTTATAAAGATTAAATGTTTTCTCGCTTGAAAGGTTAAGAAGCTGGGAGATCAACTAAAATAATCCCTTTTATATAGATAAAATGAAATCAAGCTAACAAGATCAGCTATTACTTAATTAGGTTTTTCAACTCTGTTGTGGCTGCTGTTATGTTATCCGAATGGAAAATTGCAGAACCAGCAACGAATACATCAGCTCCGGCTTTCTTTGCAGATACAATTGTTTTAGAATTAATTCCACCATCAACTTCAATTAAATAATCCGTCTTAATCTTATCACGAAGTTTTACAGCTTCTTCAATTCTTCTCAAAGAGTTTGAAATAAATTTTTGTCCGCCAAAACCTGGATTTACTGTCATAATTAATACAAAATCAATATACTCTGCCACATCGTAAATACTATTTACAGATGTTGCTGGGTTAATAACAACTCCTGATTTACATCCAAGCTCTTTAATCTGGTTTATAACTCTGTTCAAATGCACAACTTCCTCAACGTGAACAGAAATAGAATCGGCACCGGCTTTTGCAAATGCCTCGAGGTATCTTTCCGGCTTTTTGATCATGAGATGGACATCAACAGGAAGCTTTGTTGATTTTTTTACAGCACTAACAATGACAGGTCCAATAGTAATATTCGGTACGAAATGTCCGTCCATAACATCGCAATGAATCCAGTCTGCTCCGCCCATTTCTGTTAATCTTATCTGTTGTGATAAATTTGAAAAATCTGCTGAAAGAATTGAAGGTGCAATTAAACTCATAATCAGTTATCCTCCTCATTACCATAACTCTGCTCGCCGGGTTTTGTAACAAACAAATCAACAACATCCCCGGCATTCAATGTGTTACCACCACTAGGATATTGGTCAAGAATAGTATTAGGTAATAGAGTTGATGAAGGTTGATAATTTATTTTTCCGATATTAAGGGAGCTATCGGCAAGAATTTTTCTGGCTTCAGTTAAAGATTTACCAATAAGATCCGGAACATAAATTTCACCTCCACCACGTCCTGCACTAACCGTAACACCAACAGCTTCACCTTGCTTAAGCAGTGTGCCATCTACAAACTGCTGGTCAAAAATCATATCTTCCGGCTGGTTTGATGGAATTCGTTCTACTCTACCCAATTTTAGTCCAAGTCGCTCAAGAGCAAATTTAGCGTCAAGAATTGATTTACCTTTTAACGGTGGTACCGTTATTGTTCTTACTCCACCACTTATGAACAAATAAACGATCCGACCTTCTTTTACAACAGCACCTCCATCCGGCTTTTGAAAAAATATCTCTCCAACCGGAATCTGAAGTCCGTAAGATGTGTCACTAATGAAAGGTTCAAAACCATCATCTTCCAGTACATTTATTGCTTCAGTAACCTGTAATCCAATAACCTTTGGAACGCTGGTTTCAGGAGAACTAACGTACCATGGCATAATAAAGTTATCTAATATGAGTATAAAAATTATAAGACCAAGAAATGTGTAAAGAAGTTTCCGTAAAAGGGAATTTCGAACGATTTTTTTCATAAATCAAATATATCAATTGCTATTTTCTTAAACAATAAAAATAGCTGGTAAATCAAATACAAGACACATGAATGCACTACAAGATAGATGATTCAGTCATGAAACAATATGGTTATTCTATCTTACCCTTCTTGTTAACTTGTTTTTAGATTACAGCATCACTTAATTTGATATTTAGAAATCAAAATGAATTAGAATGTTACAAAACTATTTTTTTCTGAACAGATATATTCTTGAAACTAAGTCTCTGCTTGTGGATGCAAAAATTGGTGAAATATTCTCACAGGAAAAGAGTAAAATTATTATTGGACTTACAAAAGCTGAAAAAGAATTTTTTCTTGAACTATGTGTCATTCCCGGCAATTCATATCTGAATCTAAGAAATAATTTCTCCCGGGCTAGGAAAAATACTGTTGATTTTTTTAACGGAATAATTGGTGAAACCGTAACCGCAATTGAAATAGCTGACAATGACAGAATAATTAAAATACAATGTTCTAACAGCGAATTATTTTTTGCAATTAGGGGAAAACATACCAACATTTTTTCCTTTAATCGTGACGGGACCTCTGAAGCATTCAAGTCAACAGAGCATGATCAAATTGAGGACATTAAAAAAGAGTTTAAGAGAAAAGATTTTATTGCAGGATGGAAATCATTTGAACTTGCTGATGATGAAACTCAGATTGATGAGATTAGGAAAATATATCCATTCATAGGCAGAGAAATTGCAAAGGAAGTTAAAGCGCGATTAACTTTTGATAGTAATATATCTGAATCAGATTTACTTTATGAAATTTTGGATGAAATAAAAAATTCTAAACCTTGTGCGTTCATAAATGAACCAGAACAGGATGTTCAGATTGCTTTTGATAAATTCAAAAGCCTTTCATTTACTGAAAAGAAAATTTTCAATGATATTGTTGAAGCAGTTACTTATTATATTTCTAAAGCACAATATTTTTCAAATAAATATTCTAAACTCAAGCTGATAAGGAATCATCTTGAGAGAGAGATGAAAAAAATTTCGAACAAACTCAATAATTTGCAGGGTGTAATTGAGAGAGGATCAAAAGAGGAAGAATATAGCAAATATGGAAATCTATTGTTATCAAATCGAGATGCCATTAAAAGTCGGATGAGTTCAATAGTCCTCGAGGATATTTTTTCATCCGGAGAGAAAATTAAAATAAATTTAAATCCTGCTCTATCTGCTCAAAAGAATGTTGACTACTACTTTCAAAAATCCCGATCTGAAAATATTTCTTTCGCCAAGAATCAGCAATTATTTGAAAAAGCGAAAAAAGATTTTGATCAGCTGCGACAAATAAATAGTTCTTTAAATGAAATTGATTTACCAAAAGAGTTGGATGAACTGATGAAAAAATTAAAAATTAAACCACAAGAGGAATCGGAGACTAAAGAAGATCTCGGTTCAAAATTTAAACAGTATATAATTGAGAACAAGTACAAAGTGTATGTCGGAAAGGACAGCAAAAATAATGATTTGCTCACTACTCGCTTTGCAAAGCAAAATGATTATTGGTTCCATGCAAGAGGAGCTTCTGGTTCCCACGTAATAATAAAAGTAGAGAACACGAAAGAAGCAATTCCAAAAAATGTTTTGAAGAAAGCTGCTGCACTTGCAGCATATCACAGCAAAGCAAAAACTGCAGGAGTTGTTCCTGTAGCATTTACTTTCAAGAAATATGTTGTGAAAAAGAAAGGTGATCCTGTCGGGACTGTTCACTTGTTAAGAGAAGATGTGTTGCTTGTTAGACCAGAAATTCCTGATGGATGTGAGTTTGTGTCTTCACAAAATTAAGAGGATGATGGTTGCATAGAGGGAAACTAAAACATAATTCCTAATCTAAAATCCACAGAGTTTGAAGTTACTGTCAGATATTCCCCTTCGTAGAGATCATTTATATCATAATCATATAAAATTTCAGCAAGCAAACTAATAGTATTGATCTTGATTGTACCACCAATTCCAATTTTAAATCCATACATAACTTCATTAAAATTTTCTTCTACTATATTGGCAGAACCGAGTGAATGTTCCTGAGCAATTTCGAAATCAATTTTAGGACCAAGCAGAATGTACGGTAAGAACATCTCCAAATCGAACCTTAACTTACCCAATGCACTTAAGTCTAAGTAATCAACTCTAGTGTCCCAGGTTATATATTCACCAGTTCCATCCGGTTGAGTTATTGTAGTTACAGGAATATCTTCCGACATGCCTTTTTGTACATAGTTAAACTCAGTTACAACACTGAAGTAAGGTATATTAAGGAATTCACAAAATACCCCGATATTAAATCCCCATCTGCTATCAGGTTGAAAATCATTTAACTGCTTATAATCCCAATCTTCACTGGCGAGTGTGGCTCCAACTTTAAATCCATAACCTCTAAGAAGCTGAGCTTGTGAAGTTGAAACAATAAATAGTACGATTATAATCGGGTAAATAAATTTCATATCAATTTAATATTTCTGGATTAGAACTAATCAAGTATTCATTAATTGCAGCCGCAGCTTTTCTACCTGCACCCATTGCAAGAATAACAGTTGCTCCTCCTGTTACAATATCTCCACCAGCAAACACACCTTTTTTTGAAGTTTTCATTGTGGTTTCGTCAACTAAAATATTTCCCCACTTGTTATACTGCAGGTCAGGAGTTGTCTTCTGGATGATTGGGTTTGAACCATTACCAATAGAAATTACTGCCATATCAATTGGTAATTCGTACTCGGAACCCTGGATTGGAATTGGTCTTTTTCTTCCAGATGAATCTGGTTCACCAAGCTCCATTTTTTGAATCTTTACTGCCTTTAACCAACCCTTTTCATCGCCAATAAATTCTACTGGGTTAGAAAGTAAAATGAATTCAATCCCCTCCTCTTTCGCGTGATGAATTTCTTCTGCACGTGCCGGCATTTCAACATCTGATCTTCTGTAAATAATATAAGCGTTCTTTGCACCTAGCCTTTTTGAAATTCTAACCGTATCCATTGCTGTGTTTCCACCACCAAATACTGCTACATTTTTATCTTTACAATTAAAAACTGGTGTGTCAAATTCTGGAAAGCGATATGCTTTCATAAGATTAACTCGTGTCAAAAATTCATTTGAAGAGTAAACTCCGTTTAAATTTTCTCCGGCAATATTAAGAAAGTAAGGAAGACCTGCGCCAACAGCTATGAATACAGCATCGTATCCGTTTTGCATAAGTTCGTCAACAGTATCCGTTAATCCGACAACTTCATTAGTTTTGAATTCAACACCTAGTTTGCTTAGAGAATCAATTTCTTCTTTTACAATTGATTTTGGTAGACGAAACTCAGGAATACCATAAATCAAAACGCCACCAAGTTCGTGAAGTGCTTCAAATACGGTTACATCGTGTCCCATTTGAATAAGATCTCCTGCACAACTTAATCCAGCTGGACCGCTTCCAACAATTGCTACTTTCTTTCCTGTATTTGGTTTAAGAGAAGGAACTCGTATTCCGACAGTTTCCCTTTCATAATCCGCTACGAATCTTTCCAGGCGTCCGATAGCAACAGGCTCATGCTTCTTTCCAACCACGCATTTAACTTCGCATTGTTCTTCCTGGGGACAAACTCTACCACAAATTGCAGGAAGAAGATTATCCTCCTTCATTTTTTCTGCAGCACCTAAAAAATTACCATCTGCGACCAAGGCAATGAATTCGTTAATCTTAACTCCCACAGGGCAACCTTCGACACAAGTAGGCTTTGGGCATTGAATGCAACGAAGTGCTTCCATTTTTGCAAGTTCTTCTGTAAATCCAAGATTCACTTCGCTGAAGTTATTTCTTCTTACTAAAGGATCTTGTTCAGGCATTATCTGCCTTTTAATTTTCATTCGTTCTTTATTTGATATTTTCTCTGCCATATTTTTCCATTGTATTTTTTTACAATCTAATTAATTAAAAGATGACATCTTTCATTGCGTAGAAGCTAGACTATTTAGATTACATTCGTGAACTTCTAGAGATTCTTTCTCTGCCATTAAGTATGATTGATTTCTTGTCATTAAAGTTTTAAAGTCAACTTTGTGGGCATCGAATTCTGGTCCATCCACACAAACGAAAACAGTTTTATTATCTACCGTCGCTCTGCACCCGCCGCACATACCTGTTCCATCAACCATCACTGGATTTAAGCTAACTACTGTTGGAATCCCCTTCTCTCTTGTAACATCCGCAACAGCTTTCATCATTGGGATTGGGCCAATTGCAAGAACAAAATCTATTTTCCTTGTAGCGATTAATTCCTTTAATTGATCTGTAACAAAACCATGTTTACCATAACTTCCGTCATCAGTTGTTACAAAAACTTCATCACACACTTTCTTCATTTCGTCTTCAAGTATTACAAACTCTTTTGTTCTTCCTCCGATTATTGAAATAGTGTGGTTGCCAGCTTGCTTAAGTGCGACTGCTGTCGGATAAGCAATTGCAGTTCCTACTCCCCCACCAATGCTTACAGATGTTCCAAAATTTTCAATGTGCGAAGCTTTTCCAAGAGGTCCAACAACATCAGTAATAAAATCCCCTGCCTCAAGAGAATTAAGTTCCATTGTAGTTTTACCAATTCCCTGAACGATGATATCTATAGTCCCCTTTTCAGAATCTGAGTCAGCTATAGTCAACGGAATTCTCTCACCAACATCATTAATTCTTATTATTACAAACTGACCAGCTTTCCGTTTGAGTGCAATCTTTGGAGCTTCAATTGTGAATCGTTTAATGTTAGGGGCAATAAATGTTGCGGATAAAATTTTATGCATATTGATCGTTATTTTTATTTTGATTAAGGAACATTTTCATGAAATATGCCAAGGGGTCACAACCCTAAATGCATCTATCAACTTAACCGAAATTACTTTTTAAGCAGTAATTAAGGATTTTGGAATCATTGGCTATAGTGAAACGTAGAACTTAACCTAAGATTCTTGATTGTAGTAAAGTAAATTATTGAATTGGAGAAATTTTTAGAATGGATTTGAGAATGAATATCTAAATAAATATTGGGAATGAAACTATCTAGTAGTGTTCAAATTAACTTAATTCCTCTTGTTTATAAGATTCACAATTACTCTGGCAATCATTTCTTTTTCCTTAGGATCACTTTCGGCAATTAATAAGCATAGTGCAACAAGTGCGTTATCCGGTATTCGTTTTGTACCATCGTTTGAGTAGAGGTAATTATTCATTTCAAGGAACCATAGAAAAATAGCTGCTGCTATTCTTTTATTTCCGTCGATGAATGAATGATTCTTTATCGTAAAGTAAAGCAAGTGTGCAGCTTTCTCCTCAATGCTCGGATATAATTCTTTTTTGTCAAATGTTTGATAAATAGCTCCAATAGTTCCCCTGAATGATTTATCCTTTTCTTTTCCAAATAACTTTGAACCTCCGAATTTTTCTTTCATTCTTTGCACAACTTTTTTTGCCAATTCATAAGTTACTTTAAAAGAGACATCTTTATTCGTACTCGAAATAGTAAGAGTTTGATTGTCATATTTATCCAAAACATCCAGTGCATACGTATAATCCTTAACCACTTTTATAATTCCAGCAAATTCATCCTGCTTTAATTGATAAGATTCAGTGACCTTAGAAAAAATATCCAGAGTTTTTTCTAACTCTTTTATTCTACTTGTCTGATCTTTTAGTTTTTTCTCGTTTAATGCATAACCCTGAACTAAGTAATCCTTCAATACTTTATTTGCCCATATCCGGAATTGAGTTCCGCGTTTTGACTTAACTCTGTATCCCACAGATATGATTACATCCAGGCTATAATGTTCAATTTCTCGTGTTACTGTTCGTTTTCCTTCTTTTTGAACTTGTCGGAATTTCCGACAAGTTGATTCTTGAAAAAGCTCACCCTCAGCATATGTATTTTTAATATGTTCAAGAACAGTTGGTCTTGCTTTATCAAAAAGCTTTGACATTTGATTTGGAGTCAACCAAACAGTATCCTCCTCCAACTTCACATCAATTTCTGTCTCCCCTTCTGGAGTTTTATAGAGTATTATTTCGCCTTTGGTTTTAGCAGGCATAATAATTCGATTGATTCACTTTTAACTGATTAATATTTGAATAGAAAAATAATAAAAGAAATGCGGAGTGAAAACAGACCAGCTAAAAATCCTCTCCACCTTCGAAACCAGCACCGTCTTCTCCCCTACCTTCTCGTTTAGGTTTGTAATTATTGAATGTGTAACGAATATTTAACGTTAACATAGGAGTATTCATATCGAAATAATTATAATTATAAAGATTTGTACCTGTTGAAGTGTATTCTCTTTTTGCAGTTCCCAATAAGTCTCGTATCTGCAGAGTTACAGCAAGAATTTTTGGAATTAATTCCTGTCTGATTGATAGGTCTGAGCTGAAATAACCTGTCCACTCACCTTGAGATGTTACTGTTGGACTATTGTAACTGGTATTTAGTTGAATTTGAGTTGAACTCCATAGTCTGAACGTATTATTCACTCTAGATTGCCAGTTAATACTTTCGTTTGAATAGGGTTCATCTAAAATGGTGCCTTCGATCCGATAATTATAAATATTTGTCATCAAATTTAGAGTCCAAAACCTTAATGGGTCTGCAATTAACATTAATTCAGCACCGAGTGAATAATCTTCTCCAACATTATCGAAAGTTGTGAGTGTTACATCGTTTTCAATTGCTGTCCTTATAGGTTCAATTTTGTTTGTCGTTGTTCGATAATAAATTTCTGTTGTTACTGAGATATCAAAAAATGATGACTGAACTCCTGCTTCGTATGAATCAATGAACTCTGGAATCAATTCAGGATTACCAATCCTAACATTATTTGCATCAACCCAGGTGGGAAATGGTTCAAGTGCCCAACCGCGAGGTTGGTTTATTCGTCTCGAATAACTGGCCATGGCTGTTGAGATGGATGTGAATTTATATGACGCGTGCAGACTCGGAAAGTAATCAATTCTATCAATCGTAAATGACTGATTTATCCAGGGGACCTCGATTGTTCTATATGTATATTCTGCTCTTATTCCGGCTTGTAAGTTTGTATTGAAAAATATATCTGAATACATCGCATAGAGTGATTGTTGATTGTCATAGTATTTTGTGAGATTGCTGAACTCAGGTTGAATTTCATATTCATCGGTTGCAGGATTGTAATCATACAAATCTGTGTTATCATCAGAGTTATCAATTTCTCCCTGGTAACCAGTTTCAAACTTATTGTTCTCTGCGAAAGGTAATGTATAATCAAGCTTCCATCTGAAATCAGTTGATGGTCCGTACTCGACTGATTCTCTGCCGGCAAACTGAATTCTTTCGTCAAATTCTGAAGTTGTGGTTAATTCATCAGAATCTCTATAACCGTAAACAAATTCTGCAAGCAACTGATGTCCCGATGAACTAAAATTATGTGTATAGTTTGAGTTGATTGAATAAAAATTTCCTTCCCTATATCTGTCCGTTCTGCCACTGTAAGTTATGATTGTTGGATCTACCGAAGATGTTTCGGTATAATTTTTATCAGACGTCATATTTCCTTTTCGATAGCCAATACGGAATCCAAAATTTAATATATCAATATCGCTGAGTGAAAATTCTATCCCACCTCTTCCTTCATATCCTTTTCTTCCACGTTCAACATCTCCAATAGAATTAATGAATGAGGTTTCATCCTGCAGATAGTAAATACTGTTCTGTGTTTGATCTCCCGGGAAATATCTCTGATTATATTCAAATCCAAGATTAGCTTTAAATCCATCCTGGTAATTAAACAAAATATCTCCGCCATAGGTATCATACATACCGGCATTTGCGTTTACTATTCCATTCAGTTCCTGACCAAGATTCTTTTTTGTGATAATGTTAATTATTCCCGCTGTGCCATCTGCATCATATTTTGCTGTCGGATTAGTGATCAATTCAATCTTATCTATTGAAGAAGCTGACATAGACTGCAAGGCGTCCTGAGCATCCAATAGAGATGGTCTACCATCGATTAAAACTGTAAAATTTTGACTGCCTCTTAAACTGACATTGCCTTCAATATCAACCTGAACTGAAGGGACATTTGCAAGTACATCTGCCGCACTTCCCGAAATTACGGTTTGCATTTGATCAGGATTAATAACTTTTTTATCTATCTCGTATGTAACAGGTGATCTGTTTCCTTCAACTACCACCTCGGAAAGATTTAGTGTTGATGGATGAATTAATATATTACCGAGATTCACATTTACTGTGCCTTTATTAATTGATGCTTCAAGTACCTCAGTGTCGTATCCTAGAAATCTTACTTCGACAGTAAAATTGCCGGGTCTGTCAATCTTCAGATTGAACAATCCTTTATTATCTGTAACACCTCCTGTTATCATTGATGAATCACGCATTGAAAACACAATGATATTCGCATATTCGATGGTATGATTAGTAGATGAATCAAGCACTTTACCTGAAATACTTCCTCCCGGGAAATTTCCTTCACTGGATTGAGCAAAATCGAAAGCAGTTAAAAATCCTACAAATAATATTATTTTGAAGAATGTATACATAAAATCAAATTAAATATAAGAATTGGTATTAATCATATTAAACAATTGACGGAGAAAATAAGTTTAATTAAGAAGAAGACAAATGTAATTCAAACTGAATCAACAATAATTACGGATAAGTCACAACTCAAAAACTAATTCAACCAAAAGTTGTGGCAAATAGTTAATGCCTGATTGAGTAGATTTTTTTCAACCAGGACAGAAATTCGGAAGGAAGTGGTATTAACTCCGTAGTAGTTTATACTATTTGAGTTTAGAAGTTTCAGTGTTTTAATAAGTGCATTATTATTTTTGCTAAACCCTTCCCCGATTATGGAAAGAGCTCCTAGACTTTCGTTTATATAAATTCCATCACGGAGTTTTTCCTGTAGCGCTTCTTTGATCTTTTCCCATTCATAAAGATTATTTGTTGAAATGATAAACGCACATCTAAATCCTTTATCGCCTGCGAGTCCTGAAACCTGAAATTCTTTGATAGGTATTTGATTTTCTTCAAGATACTGTAGCACCCAATCTGTTTTATCGGCATCGTGGACATAAATACGGACGATGTCTTTTTCATAAACGACAGAACGTACTCCGGATATTTCATTTATTGAAACATCTTTTATTACAGTTTCTTTTCCTGGATTGAATGCATCGCGTGCAAAGAGAGTTATATTAGCTTCTTTCGCAAACTGAACTGCCTGAGCATTTAATACCTTAGCACCTGCTTCTGACATTTCCTGAAGCTGCTGATAAGAAATTTCCGGAAGATGTTTTGCATCTCTGACGATATTCGGGTCTGTAGTGTAAACTCCATCCACGTCAGAATAGATTTCGCAGCGTTCAGCATTCAATGCAGCCGCCAGTGCAACTGCTGATGTATCTGAACCGCCTCTTCCGAGTGTGGTAATATCACGTTTGTAACTTACTCCCTGGAATCCACCAATTACAACAACCTTCCCTTTTTCAATTTCATCAATTACTCTTGTTGGTCTTACCTCGATTACCCTGGCATCATTGTGCCGATCGTTTGTAATAATTCCAGCTTGTGAACCTGTTAAAGAAATGGATTCAATTCCTTCTTTGTGAAGTGCAATGCACAGAAGCGCCATCGAAGTTCGTTCACCAGTACTAAGAAGCATATCCATCTCCCTTTTAGGTGGATCTGTGGAAATAGTCTTAGCCATTTCAATTAGCTGATTGGTAGTTTTTCCCATTGCAGATACAACAACTACAACATCTATTCCTTGTCTTTTAACATTTGCAATAAGTGAAGCAATTTTTTTTAATCGTTCAACATCTGCAACACTACTGCCACCATATTTTTGAACAATGAGTGGCATTTACAATTTTCTCAACTCATCCATTAGCTGTGTTTTAGATTTAGTTTTGTCATCAACCTTCTTTAGCATTTTTGCCGGAACTCCGGCGACAACTGTATACGGCTCAACATTTTTAACCACTATTGAACCTGCAGCTACTACAGCACCCTTTCCAACCTTGACACCTTCCAACACAACTACATTTGCACCAATCAGTACATCATCTTCAATAATTACAGGATCTGCACTTGGGGGTTCGATTACTCCGGCTAATACTGAACCGGCACCAATATGACAATTTTTTCCCACGATTGCTCTTCCACCAACAACAACATTCATATCAATCATAGTTCGTTCACCGATTACTGCCCCAATATTTAATACAGAACCCATCATTATTACACAATGATTCCCAATCTCTACCATGTCCCTTATAATCGCTCCGGGTTCAATCCGGCAATTATACTTAGTTAGGTCTGCCATAGGAATTGCAGAGTTTCTTCTGTCGACTTCAATTTTATACTTTGAAATACATGATTTATTCGATTCATAAAATTTTTCAAACTCTGAATACTCGCAAAATAATATTCCAGAGACGGAATCACCATAAAAGTCAAGCTCGTCAAAATTGATTTTGTTTAATTCACCTTGGAGATAAACTTTTGCTGGTGTTTTCTTTTTTGCTTCTGAAATAGTCTGAATGATTTTATATGAGTCCATAAAATTTTATCTCTTATTAAAAATTATTTACCGAAAACCACATCCGCAAAAGAATAAAATCCCTTTTCTTTGTTCATAGCATATTTCGCAGCCAAATAAATTCCTTCTGCAAAAGTCCGACGTGATAGTGCTCTGTGTTCTATTGAAATAAGTTCACCAAGCCCACCAAAACTAACTTTGTGATCACCCGGGACATTCCCTAATCGGAGAGAGGTAGTATTAATTTCCTTCCCTTCAAATAATTGTTGAATCATTTTCGCGGTTCCAGAGGGCTTGTCTAACTTAAATCTATGATGAGTTTCTGAAACTTCAACATCCCATTCGGGTAGTTTTGATTTTGCTAGTTTGGTCAATTCAAGCAAAATCTGAATGCCGTATGAAAAATTATAACTCTGCACAACCGGTTTATCGTTGGAATACTTTTTTAATTCTTTCATATACTCGTCCGTTAAGCCGGTTGTAGCTACCACTAAAGGAACATAGAAACTTTTTGCTGCTGAGATCATTTTTCCAAAAACATCCGGGAGTGAGCAATCAATCAATATATTCGGATTACTTTGTTTCCATTCCCCTTCAAGATCAAACGTAAAAACAAGTTCACAATTATTTTCTGCAAAAACATCAATTACTTCTTTTCCAAGTTTTCCTGTTGCGCCAATTAGTCCGTATTTCATTTAAACCTCGCTGTAAATAAACTTTAAAATCTTTTCATCTCTTTGTCGAGCAACTCTTTTGCTTTTCTGGTTGCTCTTGCTAGAGGAAGCCTCAATTCATTTTCACAAAAGCCGAGTTTGCACATAACATATTTTACCGGCGCAGGACTAGTCTCAACAAAAAGTGCATTCATCATACTTAAATATTTATTGTTCAACTCTCTGGCTAAGTTGATATTATTAGTCAGTACTGCAGTTGTAATTTTCTTCATTTCAGATGGATAAGGATTTGAAAAAACAGAAATAACTCCAACGCCACCGCATGCCATTATTGCAAGAGTTTGATCATCGTTGCCGGATAAAACTGAAAGTGAATCAGGTTTTATTGAAATTAAATGTGCAATTTGTGAAATGCTTCCGCTTGCTTCTTTAACTGCGACAACATTTTTACATTCATCGTGAATTTTAACTACAGTTTCAGGAAGAATATTCATTCCCGTTCTTGATGGGACATTATAAAGAATTATCGGAAGCTTTGTCTTTGTTGCAATGAATTTGTAATGTTCAACAAGACTCTCTTGCGTACCTTTGTTATAATAAGGGTTAACAACAAGAAGTCCATCTGCTTTAGCTTCTTCAGCTAGTTTATTGTTTTCAATTATCTTCTTTGGATTGTTTGACCCTGTTCCAACTATAACTGGAACTTTCCCATCTACCTGTTCTACAACAAGAGAAACTATTTTTTTTCTTTCCTCTAAATCAATAACCGGCGATTCACCTGTAGTGCCAAGTACAATTAATGCGTCCACTCCCCCATTAAGTTGATGATAAACAATTTCTTTTAACGCATCGTAGTCAATTGACTGATCAGTTTTAAAGGGAGTTATTAATGCAGTTCCAGTTCCTTTGAACATTTTTCTCCTTGATTTTTTAATGAGATTTCAAATAAACAAATTCTAGTTCGGCTGGCACCAAAAATATAAAAAATATTGGAAGATTGTTAAGGTTATCTTCAAATGGTGGAGAACTATGTGAAGCGATTCAGAGAGGATAATCGTTGGCAAGAGTGGTTCATCAAACCTCCATAATATTCAAAAATTCCAACGCATTTTTGAATTGCAGCAATTTCTTTGGATGAACACATTTCAACTCTTGCCGGATATTTATTAATCCCAAGTTATATGCCATTTGGACTTGACTAAAAAAATTATGTTTCCTACAATTTCATTTCTTCAGTACTCAGAAATGAGATACAGTCGTCTGACCGTTATGAGAATGATGCAATTAATTCTTTCGCATATAATGTTTTATTAACCTAAAAAATGCTTAATGTGAACTATAATTCTGGATACATCATTTCTAAAATTAAGCTTATATTTGCGCTTGAAAATCTGCACCCGTAGCTCAATTGGATAGAGCATCTGACTACGGATCAGAAGGTTTGGGGTTCGAATCCCTACGGGTGTACAATTACTTATTATTCAAATATTTAAGAGGTAAGCAAGTGAAAAAAAATAATTCAAAAATATTCCGTTTTTTTCTTCTGAGTATAATACTCATTTTCATTTCTTCACAATCCTTCTCACAAAATAAAGGAGAATTCTCAATTCTCTCCGGATATCAGATGCTTGGATCAGTACAGGTTTACAACTATAATTATTATGGTAATCAAAATGTTGATGGCGATCTGGATATAAATGATGCAGCGTACTTTAGCGCTGCAATTGGAATAAATACAAGTCGCGAAACAATGGCGGAGTTGCAATATATTTTCCAGCCAACAAATGTAACTTTCTCACCTTACAACTCATTTCAAAGTACTACCTTTGGTGCTGATGTACACTACATTTTAGCAACCGGATATTATATTAAACAATTTAGCCGGACAGGTTCAGGTTATGCAGGCTTATCCATCGGTGCTGCCGGATTAGTCCCTCAAAATAATTTAGACCCTGCCTGGAGATTTGCATTTGGGTTAACTCTCGGTTTAAAATTTCTTTTAAGCAAGAACATTGGTATAAAAATTCAGTCTCAGGGTTTGTTCCCAATTCAGTGGGCTGGAGGCACATTATATGCAGGCACAGGCGGAGCTGGTTATGGTATTAGTGCGGGTACATCAATAGTTCAAATAAATGTTGGTGGTGGTTTGTACTACGCATTTTAAATTAACGAGGTTTAAAAAATGAAAAATTTAAATTTTTTGATGATTCCGTTAGCTCTGTTATTATTAATATCTTGCAGTTCATCACAAAAAGTAATTAATTCTTGGGTCAACAAGGATGCGGCAACAAATCAACCTTATAAAAGGATATTTGTTATCGCTATGACTGAAAACCAAGCGGCAAGAAATATTGTGGAAGATGACTTAAGCCGTGCAATTGTTGAGCATAATTTTGAAGTGGTCGAGAGCGTCAATGTTTTCCCAGCAACATTCACAAAAAAAACAGCTCCATCTAAAGAAGTGATTATAGAAAAAGTAAAAGAGCTCGATTGTGATCTTATTTTTGCAGTATCATTATTAGATTCTAAAACTCAAACAAGATATGTTCCTGGAACTGTTTCTTATGCTCCATATCCGGCTTACAGTTATTATGGTGGTTTTGGATCTTATTATGGATATTACTCCCCGACTGTTTACTCTCCGGGCTATTATACAACGGATGATATCTATTATATGGAAGCCAATTTATTTGATGTTAAAACCGGAAATATTTTATGGTCGGTTCAAACAGAAGCATATAATCCATCTAATCTAAATCAATTTAGCGCATCATATAGTAACGTGATCATTGATCAGGCTTATTACGATGGCTTATTGAAATAATATAAAATTTAAGACGCACTTCGGTGCGCCCTATTTATGATAGTATTCCTACTGCTTTCAAAAATAGGTTCGCAAATGAGCAACCTAATGCAAATAGAATTAAACCTTATAAAAAAAGGGAGACTCTGATTATGAAACGCGTTAACACCATTCAAGTACTTTTATATTTCATACTAATCATTACATTCACTTTTGCAGGACTCAATCAAGCGCAAGACAAGAAAATAATAGAAAAGCTTGATGATTTACCTCGTTATACCTACCACCTCGATATAAAAGCATCTGAACTTTTAGTTTCCAGAGATGAATTTAACTCGTTATCAGAGGAGGTTAAAAAGAATATATTAAATACACTTAATGAATATGAAATTGAGGATAAAACTACCCTCAAAGCGTACTATGCTATTCTACGGAATATTAATATGCTTGAAGGAAACCTGGAGTCTGCAAAAGAATATATTCAAAAGATTATATCATTACAGGAGAAACCTGCCGATAAACTTATAAGCGGAATTGTTGACTTATCACTTATCGAAGCATTGCAAAATAACAAAGGTGATGACGAAGAGGTAACCCAGGATAAATTTAGTAATAGTCTTAAAGCCAAAGTTGATATACTTCCCTGGGATATAGTTCAGGATGATGTTGAACAATTAAAGGGCAATTATGAAATCTTAAGTGAAAATGTAATTGTGGGATTTGCCCAAACACAAATAGATCCTTCAATGGAAAAATCAAATAGCATAAGTGGAGATGCAGCAGCCCGGCTTATCGGATTCAGAAAAATAATCGAACTAATTCTGCCTGTCAAGGAAGATGCAATTGAAGTTTTCGGAAGTTATATAGATGCTAATAAAGTTGAAAAGGAAGATATCTGGATGGACAGAGATGTGGATCTTTCCGATGTTTTAGGTCTTTCTAATGTGATGGTTGGAATATGGGATTCCGGTGTTGACGTAGAAGTATTTAAGCAGCAAATTTTTATAAACAGTAATGAGATAGTTGATGGAATTGATAACGATGATAATGGTTTTGTAGATGATGTAAATGGAATTGCTTATTCATTGGAAGAGGATTACACAACACGTCTTTTATACCCTATGACGGAAGCTGATTTAGAAAATTATTCCAACTTGATATTAGAGATTAAAGGATTGATGGATCTTCAGGCAGCTATTGATAGTCCAGAAGCGACAGAGCTAAAGAAAAAAATGAGTGCGATGAATCCTGAGGATTTAAAACCGTTTTTAGAGAACCTAGCATTGTTCAGTATGTATGTGCATGGAACACACGTTGCTGGAATTGCAATTAATAATAACCCATATGCAAACGTACTAGTTGCCAGAATAACTTTCGATCACCATTCTGTTCCTGCACCGCCAACAGTTGAGGTGGCTAAAAAGGCTGCAAATAATTATATGGAGACTGTGAAATATTTTCAAGCTAATAATGTCCGTGTTGTTAATATGAGTTGGGGTTGGACATTAAAAGAAATTGAAGGAATGCTGGAAGCTAATGGTATTGGAAAGGATGCTGAAGAAAGAACCAAACTTACTCGTAAGATCTTCGATATTTACAAAGATGGACTTTACAACGCCATCAAAAGCGCTCCAGAAATACTGTTTATTACAGCAGCTGGTAACTCTGATAATGATGTAACTTTTGATGAAGTGATTCCTTCATTGTTTGAACTACCGAACTTATTGACTGTAGGTGCAGTTGATCAGGCTGGAGAAGAAACCGGCTTTACCAGTTTTGGCGAAAGCGTGGTTGTTTATGCTAATGGGTTTGAGGTGGACAGTTATCTACCAGGTGGTTCTAAAATAAAAATGTCAGGCACATCTATGGCTTCACCTAATGCTGTTAACCTGGCTGCAAAGTTATTGGCTCTTGACTATTCACTCACAACAAGTGATTTGAAAGAACTAATTATTGACGGTTCCGATAAAAGTGAAGATGGTCGTATAGCTCTGATAAATCCGAAGAAGTCTGTGAATCTATTAGAAGCCAGTAAAAAATAATACTAAAACAGTGTTTAAATTTCATAACCTCTGCTTATATACTTGGCGGGAGTTTTATAATTATTTCTAAAATACTATTTCATTTTTCTTTCAATTCATATCTCATTTTCATTATTTTAGTCTTTGAGGGTCGATACAAAATTATAAACTATTAGGAGGAGATGAAATGGTTCCAATTATTTCACTATGGCTTCTGATATTACTTTCTTCGGTTGCTACTTTCGTTATAAGTTCAATTATACATATGGTTCTGGGTTATCACAAAAATGATTTTTTAGCATTTCCAAATGAAACGCAGGTGATGGATGATCTACGCAAACACAATCTGCCAGAAGGAAACTACAGCTTTCCTCGTGCATCTAGTATGAAAGATATGAAGTCACCTGAGTTTAATGAGAAGATGAAACAGGGTCCAGTTGGAATGCTGACTATCATAAAAAGTGGATCGCCCGATATGAGTAAAGAACTAACACTTTGGTTTATTTACTCGATTATTATTGGAATATTTTCAGCGTATATTGCAGGTCACGCATTGACACCGGGAGCACATTATCTTGCTGTATTTAGATTTGCTGGAGCCACAGCATTTGTTGGTTATAGTTTAGCCCTTTTACAAAACAGTATTTGGTATAAAAGAGGATGGGCAGCAACTTTTAAGTCAATGTTTGATGGATTAATTTATGCACTGTTCACAGGAGGTATTTTCGGCTGGCTTTGGCCGGCTATGTAATTATTTTAGCTAAAATTATATTATTTGATTACCGGACTTTGTCCGGCATTTTTTTGCATACCTATTAGAATGCTTTAATAAAAATAAATATGTTTGCAACAACAATTTTGTGTCATTATTTTAAATTGAAATGTCAATAGGAAGAAATTTACTCCTTTGGGGATCCAAGAACGAGTGGTTAAAATCCCATGTTCCTGAAATGAAATTTGTACAGAAAGCTGTTAAAAGGTTTATGCCCGGCACTACAGCGGATGATGCCATTGCTGCAACAAGAGGACTTTTAAGAAATGGAATTCCAACCACCTTTACTCATCTTGGAGAAAATATTTCTTCAATCGAAGAAGCTGAATCAAATACATTGCACTATCTGGAATTGCTTGACAAAATAAATAAGGAAAAACTTGATATAGAAGTTTCACTCAAGTTAACACACATTGGTTTCGATCTTTCATTCGATAAAACAGTTGAACTTTTTTCAAACATCTGTAAAAAAGCAGGCGATCAAAACAACAATGTATTTATTGATATCGAGGATAGTAGTTATGTTGATAAAACTCTGAAGTTCTATAAAAGAATAAAAAGAAATTACAATAATGTTGGATTGTGCCTTCAGGCTTATCTTTATAGAACGATGGATGACATAACCAGCATAATAGGAATAAATCCGTGGATCAGATTAGTAAAAGGTGCATACAAGGAACGCCCATCAGTAGCATTTCCCAAATTATCACAGGTTAACGATAATTTTGTGTTACTATCTAATTATTTACTTCAACAGATTAAAGAGAAAGATATTAGAGTGGCATTTGGTACGCACGATTTAGTGATTCAGGAGCAAGTTAAGAAAGAAGCAAAATCTATTGGTCTTCAAAATGAAAAGTTAGAGTTTCAAATGTTATATGGAATAAAAACTACTGATCAATTAAATCTTGCATCTGAAGGATACAAGATCAGAACATTGATTAGCTACGGAGAACATTGGTATCCTTGGTATATGCGCAGGCTTGCCGAACGACCAGCTAATGTTGGATTTGTATTAAAAAATATTTTAAATAAGGAAGAGTAAATAAATAAATAGAATAAGTTATGCCAGATAATTTAAGTGGTATCTTTCCACCACTAACTACTCCTTTCTCAGATGATGAAGTATCATTTGAGAATCTTATAGAAAATCTTAAGAAGTATGAATTGCAAATGTTAGCCGGATATGTACTCTTTGGTTCGAATGGTGAAAGTGCATTCCTAACCGGGGAAGAAAAAATAAAATTGGTGAGAACTGTGCGGGAGCATACTAAAAGAACTCTAATAGTTGGAACCGGTTTTGATTCAATCAAAGAAACCATTTCTCTCAGTAATAAAGCGGCTGAGTTTGGTGCCAATTATGCTTTGATAATCACTCCATCTTTCTTCAAATCTGAAATGAAGCATCGTACTTTTTTAAACTACTATACAAAGGTAGCCGAGAGTGTAATGATTCCTGTAATCATTTATAACGTTCCAAAGTTCACAAATGTAAATATTGAAACTGAAACTATAATGGAACTTTCAGCTCATCCAAATATTGCCGGACTTAAAGATAGTACTGAAAATTCTGCCAGAATTTCCGAAATTAATGCTAATGTTCACTCTGGTTTTAGACTTATTGTCGGAACAGCATCAGTATTATATCCTGGACTGATCAATGGCGCTACTGCGGGAATATTGGCTCTAGCTAACATCGCACCTGATCAATGTTATCAAATTTACCGATTCTTTAAAGAGAGGAATTTTGAAAAGGCGTTAGAGATTCAAAATAGAATGATACCTGTGAACCGTGCAGTCACTGCTAAATTTGGAGTTGCAGGATTAAAAGCTGCTATGGATATTCTCGGTTACTATGGAGGTAAACCAAGATTACCTTTAGAACCACTAAATGAAGCACAAATAATAGAACTAAAAATGAATTTAAAAACAGCATTATTATTAGAGTAAGGAAATGATATGAATTCGTTTAATCCTCCAAAAAGAATTTTAATGGGACCCGGTCCTTCAAATGTAAATCCCAGAGTTCGTGAAGCTATGGCAAAACCCACGATTGGTCATCTTGATCCGGAATTCATTAAACTGATGGATGAGATAAAAGGCTTACTGAAGTATGCATTCCAAACAAAAAATGAAGTAACTTTTGCGGTTTCAGGTCCAGGTTCTGTCGGAATGGAGACTTGTCTTGTAAATTTGATTGAACCTGGTTCAAAAGTATTAGTTTGTATTAATGGCGTATTTGGTGGAAGAATGAAGAGCATTGTTGAAAGATGCGGTGCTGATCCAATTGTCATCAATATTTCCTGGGGAAAAGCAATTGATCCTCAACTATTTGAACACACGTTGAAAAAAAATACTGGAATTTCCGTTTGTGCTTTTGTACATGCGGAAACCTCAACAGGTGCAAAGAGTGATATTAAAACTCTTACGGAAATTGCTCATCGAAATAATACTCTTGTTATTGCTGATACTGTTACTTCCCTCGGAGGTATTCCATTAATGATTGATGATTGGAATATTGATATTTCATATTCCGGTTCGCAGAAATGTCTCTCCTGCCCTCCCGGACTTTCTCCAATAACATTCAATGAAAGAGCAATCGAGTCTATAAAGAAAAGGAAAACTCCCGTTCAAAGTTGGTTTATGGATTTAAATCTTGTGCTTAGCTATTGGGGAGGAAATACCAAACGAGCTTATCATCACACTGCTCCAATTAATTCACTTTATGCTTTACACGAATCATTATTAATCCTAAAAGAAGAAGGAATAGAAAATTCCTGGAAAAGACATCAAGCCAACGGCGAAAAACTAGTTCAGGAATTAGAAAAAATTGAATTAAAACCTATCGTAAAAGAAAATGAAAGATTACCACAACTAACTTCTGTTAGTCTTCCAGAGGGAATAGATGAAGCAAAAGTGCGCTCGACTTTATTAAATGAGTTCAACATCGAAGTTGGTGCAGGGCTTGGTGAACTTGCCGGAAAAGTGTGGAGAATCGGCTTGATGGGTTACTCTTCAAATGAAAAAAATATTTCTGCTTGTGTGAATGCTCTAAAGAACATTTTAGGTAAATGAGGATACACTGTATCTGTTATAAGGCTGTTTCAACTGAATTGATACTGAGATTCCAGATCAAGTATGGAATGACCAAAATGTCATGAAATCAAATTTACTTTTACTTCTTACTGCCGTCATTTGGGGTTTTGCTTTTGTGGCTCAACGAGCAGGAATGGAATACATCGGTCCATTTACTTTTAACACAGCCCGATTTACACTTGGCAGTTTATCATTAGTTCCCCTCCTGCTAATAAACAAAAGAAGGAAATTTGAAAGAGTAGGTTTTCTTCCCCTAAACAATAAAAACCTCTTACTCGGAGGACTTGCAGCCGGAACAACACTTTTTTTAGGTGCAACATTTCAACAAAGTGGATTGGTTTATACTGAGGCTGGAAAGGCTGGATTCATCACAGGGTTTTACATTATTCTCGTCCCAATTTTAGGATTATTTATTGGGCAAAAAACTTCTATGCTAACCTGGTTGGGTGCTGTTGTAGCAGTTATTGGATTATTTTTTTTAGGTTCCAATGAAACATTAGAAGTAAACCTGGGAGATATTCTGGTTTTTATTGGAGCCTTCTTCTGGGCAATTCAAATATTAGTAATTGGTTTCTATTCTATCAAGACTGATGCTTTTCAATTAGCATTTCTTCAATTTGTTGTGTGTGCGGTACTTAGCACAGTCACAGCTTTGATTTGGGAAAATATTATTATTAGCAATATTCTCCTCGCTTATCTTCCGATTTTATATGCCGGGTTATTTTCAGTTGGAATTGCTTTTACAATACAGGTAGTTGCTCAGAGAGATGCACATCCGGCCAATGCAGCAATTATAATGAGTTTGGAGGCTGTGTTTGCAGTTCTTGGCGGATGGCTGATATTAAATGAATCAATTCCTCTAAGAGGATTCATTGGTTGTTTTCTTATGCTTGTTGGAATGATTCTCTCGCAACTTTATCTTTTAAAAAGAAATTAATAATTTTTTGCACACATTTAATAAAGATGAGATTTCTATGATGGTTTACAAGCATCTCATTCTTTCTGTAATAATTCTTGTCCTCTCCTCTACCCTTCTCTTTTCACAGAAAGATCTAAAATCCAGGTTTGAATCACTACCCGGAATAATAAGTGTTGAACAGATTGAATCGGATACAGAATATGTTTCAGCATTTAAAATATTTATTGAGCAACCTGTTGATCATAAAAATCCTGATGGCAAAAAATTTAGGCAGAAATTTTATCTTTCCCACAAAGATGAATCATTGCCTATGGTAATTGAACTTGATGGTTATAGCATTGACTATAATAGGAAAAATGAACTTGCAACAATTCTGAAGTGTAATAAAATAGTTGTTGAACACAGATACTTTGGTGAATCAAAACCTGATAGTCTTTACTGGAATTATTTAACAGTTGAGCAAGCAGCAGAGGATGATCACAAAATTATTGAAACAATGAAAATGATTTATGAGAAACAATGGGTTACTACTGGAATTAGTAAAGGTGGGCAAACCACGTATATTCATAAATATTATTTTCCTGATGATGCTGAGGCTTCAGTCTGTTATGTATCCCCACTAAACCTTACTGCAGAAGATCCCAGGGTTTATCATTTTCTTGATCATGTTGGAACTGCTGAATGCAGAGATAAAATGGTTCAATTTCAAAGAGAAGTTCTTAAAAGAGAAGATGAATTACTACCGATGTTTATTGAAGATACTAAAAGTGCAGGATATACTTATTCAATCGGGAGTTACAGATTCATTTTTGAATTTGTTGTGTTAGAATATGGATTTGCTTTCTGGCAATGGCAGTATACAAACTGTTCACAAATACCCGATACTTCAGATTCCAATAAAAAACTGTTTGAACATCTGAAGACAGGTTCCTCTTTCAAATATTTTTCAGATGCAGATATTCAAGCTAATCTTCCATTTATTTATCAGGCTTACTCTCAAATGGGTTATTACGGTTATGATATTTCAGACCTCAAGAATTTATTGAGGGAAGTGAAGGAACCGACAAGCAGAATATTCTTACCAAAATATCTTAACCCGATATTTGATTGTTGCACTATGCAAAACATTAATGAGTGGATACAAAAACACGGCAACAATATGATTTTCATTTATGGTGAAATCGATGCATGGTCTGCAACTGCTATCGAACTAACTGGCGAGACAAATTCATTTAAAATGGTAAAAGCCGGTGGTAATCACAGAACTAGAATTAAAAGTTTCAACGAAAAGGATCAAAGTTTTATTATTTCGACCATAGAAAATTGGATTGATTACAAAATACCGAAATAAAAAAGCCGGGTTTAACCCGGCTTTAATCCACATCATTCACAATTCTATTTGAACGTATCTTTCGAATCGATTATTGTTACATCCTTCACATTCAATTTGAAATCTTCAGTCTCCTGATCTTCCTTCAATACTTCTTCCGGTAAGCCTGCCTTTACGAGATTTGAGTAGCTCATTGGTGATGGCAAATTTTCCTTCAGACTTTTAGCGAGTGGTTCTGCTTCGCTTACATCGGTTACTATTGTGAATTTCATATTTTCAATCTGGAAATATTTTTTTATTGCTTGATTCACGTCATCAACTGTAAGTATTGAAAGGAGGTTATCAAGCTCCTCAATGTAATTAAAACGACCGTACATTCTTGAATCCATCAAATATCCAAGCTGCTGATTTGGTGATTGAATGTAAAGTTTAGTGTAGCTTTGAAGGAAATTCCTTGTTGCTTCAAAATCTTTCTGCGATATTCCACTTTTAATCATCTTGTCCATTTCTCTCAAAGCCATTCTTAATGCAAAATGTGCATGTCCGACTTCAATAGTATCCAATTCAGAATACTGCATTTTTAATTGCTTAGCAATCTGAACTGGTCTTATCCAGAGAGCAAAATAATTTGAATGCCTTGGTACTCCGGCCGGAGGAAGCATATTTGCACCACCGTTATCATACCATTCAACATAAGTGTAATCTCCGTAGTTCATTGAGCGCTGCTCGCGAATCATCTGGTATAGTTTACCGTAAGATTTTCTGTGTTCACCCAGGTAGCTATTAGCAACCATCAATGCTGCAAACTCATCACTAGCTCTTGTAATAGATAAAGGATATCCTCCGAAAATTGCAGAACCAAATGCGCCTTCCTTTGAAATTATTTCTATATCAATTCCGTCACGTAATTTAACAACAGGAACTGACGGAATATTTGGTTTTGTATCCGGTAGTTTTTCAATATCAGTTTTTAATTTTTCTAGGAAGGATTCAGGATAATCCCCGGCAATACCAATCATTAGGTTATTTTGAGTAAAGAATTTCTTATAATGATTTTTAACCTCCTCGAGCGTAATTGCTTCAACCGATTCAGTTTTGCCCTCTACCATATGTTGATAGATTGTACCGCGGAAAAGAAAATCTTCAAATGCTTTTTTGCTATATTCTTCATCAGACGATGCACGAATTACCTGGTCGACGTAAGCTTGCTGATTATTTTTTACTCTGTCAAAGTCAGATTGTGAAAATGATGGATTTGTAATTAATCCAATCAAAATAGGATAAAATTCTTCCATCCAGTCTTTATGAAATTCAAAAGTAAAAATTGAAACTTCTTTATCCACAGAAGTATTATAACTTGCTGCCATCGGATAAATTACATCCTGAATATCGCTGTAGCTTAAATCACCCGTTCCTCCCTGAGTAATCAATTGGGTAGTAGTGTACGTTAATCCCTCTTTACCAACCGGATCAGAAATTGACCCGTTAGTAAACATAAGTTTTACAATAATTTTTGGTGAGTTTTCCTGTTTGAGTTCGACAACTTCCTGTGCCATGATTATTCCTGTTAACAGAATCGATAAGATAATTGCTTTCATTATTCTACCCCTCCATTCTCATCCGCCGAAATAGTAGCAATTGTCAAAGATTCTTCATTGTAGTATTTGTTAGCCACCATTATTATGTCCTCTATTGTTACTTCATCATATCTTTGATAAGCTCTGTTCATTGATTCAGGATCGCCTGTGAGATAGATATAATGACTAATTGAATTTGCAATCGCATCCGGATTATCAATTCTCATGGCAAAGCTATACTTTAAGTTTGATTTTGTTTCTTCCAGCATTTCTGCATCTACTCCATTCTTTTTAATATCTTCTATAGCGAGTGTTATCTGATCTCTTACGTACTGAAAATCATCCTTATTGATAAATGAAGTCTGGACACTTATCAAATACGGATCGTGTGCATCCATTGCACCACCACCAAGAAATCTTAATTTTTGTTCCTGCAGCACCAGCTTTTTATAGAGATCAGAATTTTGAGAGAAGAGAATTGTATTCATAATATCAATTGCAGCCATATCAATCATTTGATCATTAAAAGCAGGACCTTTGTAATTGAGACTCATGTATGGGGGAATAGATCCATCCTGAAGATGAACTTCACGTTTTTCTTTTTGCGGTGGTTCAACAGGAATATCTGTACTATAATCTCCTCGTTTCCATTTGCCAAAATATTGTTCAGCAAGTTTGTTAACTTCATCAGGGTTAATATCACCTACTACTACTATTGTCGAATATTCCGGTCTATAATAGCGCTCAAAGAAAGTTAACGAATACTCATATTGATTTGGCATATCAACTATATCTTCGAAAAATCCCATTGTGGTATGTTTGTAAGTGTGAGCATCGTAAGCAGTAAATAATAATTTTTCATAAAGTCTTTGATAAGGACTTGCAAAATTTTTCGTGTATTCACCCTTGACTGCGCCTGCTTCAACTTTAAATTCATGTTCCGGATAATGCAGATTCATGAACCTGTCAGATTCAACCTCAAACATTTTTTCCAGATAAGCAACACTTCCGGTCATATGATATATCGTTCTATCCAAAGAGGTATTAGCGTTTGCACTTGCTCCGGTCATTTTTAAAACTTCATTGTAGTCTTCACGGGAATAATTATCCGTTCCACGAAACATCATATGTTCAAAAAAATGAGCGAAACCTGTAACACCTGGTTCAACTTCATTCCTTGAACCAACACGAACTACAATATAAAATGCGGCAAGACCCGGACTATCGAATGGAACTGTGACCACATTCAGTCCATTATTAAGCTTCTGCTGATATATTGGATACGGAAATATTTTATCGCTGTCAGCATTTGTTTGTGTTAACATAATTGATAAAATTCCAATAATTAAGTATGGTTTAAGTTTATTCACATTTAACTCCTTTAATTTTAGGGAATTATCTGATTTTTGACTGTGTGAATTTAAGCCAATAATATAAACCAGCCAAGTGAAAAATTGATTAATTAAACAAAAATGATGAATGGTAATGTTGGCTATTTGGACTTTCCAGATTGGATGTGGAGAAATCTTTATTCCTAACTCTTGCAATAATCTGAAATTATTTTAATTTTCTGATATGAGAAAGTTCGAAGTTACACTAACTTACAAATCGCTTACACAAAACCAATTTTACTCGAGAAATATTTTAATAAATAGGCAGAAAATTCTTGAGGTAGAACTTGACGATCCACATTGTATTTCGCCAGAAAATTTTTGTGATTCAGTAATTGCTCAGAAAGAACGTTCCGACGTGGTAAGAATTAATGTTATAGAAAAATTCAGACCTGCAGTAAAACCGCTAAACTGGATACGAGAAAATTCCGGAAGGATTTATTTCCATAACGGCATCCCGCTAGTCCTAAATAAAAACTAAAAATCAGACATTTTTTAAAGGAATTAAGAACAATTCTTTTTGATACATTTCTCAATTTATTTTCCAATTAGATACAGAATAGTATTCAGATAATTGCCAATACTCAAGTAATAGTTTGAAAAACTGATGGCATAATGGTTGAAAAAAGAAATGTAAAATCGGAGGGCAGTTAAATGGCAGTTTACTTACTTGCAGGGATCGTATTAGGTGGGCTTTTACTTTTTGTGGTCATTTCTTTAAGAGGAATCAGAAAATCAAAATCAGAAGTTGAAAAAATGTTCAAGTAATTGGCTAACCTGATTTACTTGTTTGTGGTGAGGGCAAAATAGAAGGAGATCATGAGAGTGGTCTCCTTTTTTTATTTCCTATCGCAGATATACTTGAAATCCAAAAAGAATAAATATATTTCCTAGTTTTACTTCCAAGTCGCCACTATTGCCGCTGTCATAATTTTTTGTTCCTGTCAACTTTCCACCTTCCCATCTTCCCGTAATTTCGAACGCTGCATTTGGAGAAACAAAGAGAGTAAAACCAACGCCGGCATTATAAGCAAAACCATTTGCTGAAGAATTAGAATTTTCAATATCAGGCTCTTCGGTAGTTACAAGTTCGTAATTTTGTGAGAAGGAAGCATACCCTCCACTTCCTTCAATGAACATTGCAAATTCCCCTTCGAGCGGTAAATAATATCTTGCCCACAATCCAAGGAACCATATTTTTTCATTATTTGATTCACTACTATTATCTGGATTTGGGTCAGGTTTTACGTTTCTGTCTCGTTGACGCCATTGAAAATCAAAACCAAATACACCGAAGTTTTCAACAAGACTTCCATTTCGTGAACTAAATATAAAATTATAGCCATCAACTTTTGAGTTTGAATTAATATCATTTGTTTGTTCTGAAACTTCAAAATTTTCCCATCCGACCCAGCCTGCAAGACCACCTGTCCAACCACCCTTCTTTAGAGCATTGTCAAGATTCTGTTGGGGACAAACTGATAACGCTGCCGTAAGAAAAATGAAAATAAAATATTTGAAATTCATTTATTTTAATATTTATTATGATTGAAACTTATTTTTGCTTTGGATGTTAAATCTTATCGAGAAAGATCATTATTCCAAGACGTAATGCAAAGGAATTTAAATCATCTTCAACCAATTGATATACACCCATCAAATCCATTGCAGATTGATCGGATAAATCAAAACGATAACCAAGTCCCAAACTTCCACCAAATTTTGCCTGGTAATCAGATGAATACCTTTCGTCTGAGTAGATATCTGATGTTTCAATATTCAATCTAAAAAAATAACATCCTAATTCTACAGTTGTAAACGCACCGCCTTGAAAATAATATCTTGCGGCAGCAACAACAGGAATTGAGTTAAACGAAGCATCTATCACCTGCCCCTGAACAGCAAGCTCAGGAAAATCTCCTGGATAATTTTGATAGGATACCGAAAGAGTTGTCGAAAACTTATTACTAAAAAAATATTCTCCCATTAAGGAGCCGCCAATTCCCGTCTTAGCCTGTTCCGAAAATTGACCAGTAGGGAATCCCACATTAAATGAAGCTCCAGCCACAAAATTACCTTGAGCCAAAGTCGCGAAAATGGGGAACATAAAAATTGAAAGTATAAAATATTTCATCGTGTTGTTCTCTCCGTTGAAAATTACTGGATAATATTGAAAACAAAACTATTGAATTAGGTAATTACTTCAAATAAAGCATTTCAGGTTTACCATTAAAATTATCCTTTGTCAATATTCAAAAATAAGATTATTTTTGTTATTGAATTTTTAAACTAAATAAATATTAGTAATATTCGGTGAAACAATGAACAGCAATTCTCTAAATCATCTGGACTATTATCGTCTTCCCTGGAATTTAACCGACAATTCAATTTCATGGCTTGAGCCCACTGCAAAATGTAATCTATATTGCGAAGGCTGTTATCGATTAAATGAAAAAGACGGTCATAAATCATTGGAACAAATCAAAAGTGACTTAGATGTTTTTGTGAAGTTAAGGAATGCGGATGGTGTTTCCATTGCAGGTGGTGATCCTTTAACTCACCCTAATGTCGTTGATATTGTAAAGGAAGTTAAAAAAAGGAATATGAAACCTATCATTAATACCAATGGGCTCGCTTTAACAAAAGAGTTGTTGCACGAGTTAAAAAAAGCAGGTGTTTTTGGATTCACATTTCATATTGATAGCAAGCAAGGCCGACCTCACTGGAAAGATAAAAATGAGTTAGAGTTAAATGAATTGCGTTATCATTATGCAAAAATGCTGGCAGACGAAGGAAACATTTCCTGTGCATTTAATTCAACTGTTTACGAAGATACAATGAAATATATTCCTGAAATGGTTAAATGGGCACAAAGAAATATCGATATTGTTCATGTGATGGTGTTTATTCTTTACCGAGCAGTTAATAATCAAGAATACGATTTTTATCTTGGACCAAAAAAAATAGATATGAGTCAGTTAGTATATAATGAAGATCCTGTTACACGTGCTGATATAAAGGCACCTGAAGTTGTTGAACTAATTAGAAAAGAATATCCTGATTTTGATCCATGTGCATATTTAAACGGATCGGAAAAACCAGATTCATTTAAATGGCTTTTAACTGGAAGATTGGGAACAAAAAATAAAATCTATGGCTACGTTGGGAGAAAAGGTATAGAAATGGTACAGATGTTTTATCATCTGTTTTATAACAAGTATCTTGCTTATGCTGGACCAAAATGGACACGCAAGGGTAAAAGCATGCTACTGATGGGAGCCTTTGATAAAAAGTTGAGGAAAACATTTTTTAATTTTTTTAAGAATCCTCTAAACCTATTCAGGAAACTTCACTATCAATCTGTTATGATTATTCAACCAGTTGATTTTCTGCAAGATGGAAGACAAAATATGTGCGACGGGTGTCCCGATATTACAGTGTGGAACGGACAATTGGTTTGGTCTTGCAGAATGGAAGAGCAATCAAAATTTGGACACAACCTTAAAACTTACCCGAAAGATTTCTTAAACTAACTTTTCCAAAATGAAGCCGCTTTTCAGAGCGGCTTTTTTATTGTTATTAATCACTATCCTATCTATTTTTACAAACCTTTTTTGCGCCCGTAGCTCAACTGGATAGAGCATCAGACTTCGGATCTGAGGGTTGTGGGTTCGAATCCTACCGGGCGTACAATTTTATATCTCAAAGATCAATTTTCTATCAGCACCAATTCAAAATACTAATTTTAAACATTATTGTAGCTTTTTAATATTTTGAATTAGAGATTTACTTTTGATTTGGAAATTGTCTTTTGTAATCTTATTGACTTATGATATTCGATGAACAGAAATATCGCTTTATGTATGCCGCTTTACAGGAAGCTGAAAAAGCACTGGAAGAAAATGAAGTTCCGGTTGGTGCTGTAGTTGTGAAGGATAATAGAATAATTGGTCGGGGTTATAACCAGGTTGAAAAATTAAATGATGCCACAGCACATGCAGAGATGATAGCATTAACCTCAGCATCTAATTCAATTGGCAACTGGAGATTAACTGATTGTTCAATCTTCGTTACACTTGAACCTTGTACAATGTGTACAGGCGCATTACTCGCCTCAAGGATTAAGAATGTTTATTTTGCAAGTTTTGATACCAAATTTGGCGCCTGTGGGAGTATCTATAACTTCGCAGAGGATGGAAAATCGAATCATAAAATAAATGTTTATTCAGGAATTTTTGCTGTGGAAAGCAAAGCTCTATTGCAAAACTTTTTTTCTAAATTAAAAATAAATACTAAGCTTAAATTTACTCCTCCAACTGCTTGAGACTGCACATTTAATTACATAATTTACAATAAAAAAAATTATTCTTATGCAACTACTCTTATTCGGTGCTCCCGGTGTTGGTAAAGGAACACAGGCAAAATTACTATCTACTAAATTTAACATTCCACATATTTCAACAGGCGAAATCTTAAGACAAGCGGTTAAAGATCAAACTCAACTTGGAAAAAAAGCCCAGGAAATTATGAACAGAGGCGATCTTGTACCTGACGAAATAATGATAGGCATTATCAGAGATAGACTTGGTAAAAGTGATTGCAACAAAGGTTTTATACTTGATGGTTTTCCCCGAACTGAAGAACAAGCAATGGAATTGGACAATCTGCTCGACGAAATGAACCTTGGATATATAAAGCTGATAAACATCTTTGCCGAAGAAAATGAAATTATTAAAAGACTTAATAACAGGAGAGCCTGTAAAGAATGTGGGGAAATATTCACTCTGGAAGAAATAAAAGATGATGAAAAATGTCCGAACTGTGATGCAAAAGATAGTTTTTATTTACGTGAAGATGATAAGGAAGATGTTATAAGGAAAAGAATGGAAGTGTTTCGCACAACTACGGAACCGGTATTAAATTATTATAAGATGAAGGATCAGGTGGTTTCTGTTAATGGACTTGGTTCTGTTGAAGAAGTTAACAATGAAATATTGAAAACTATTGGACTTTGAGTTAATGTTCTGCCTTTTGTACAATCTTTGCTTTTAATGCCCTGCCATCGTCTAGTTTAACTACTTTCTCGTTTGCTTTTTTCACTATATCGTAATTGTGAGTAACAACTAATACTGCTGTTCCCCGCTTGTTAATTTTTTTGAGTAGAGCTAGGATTTCACCTGATGTTTCGGGATCAAGATTTCCTGTAGGCTCATCGGCGAGAATTAAAATTGGATTATTCAAGATTGCTCTAGCAATTGCAACTCTTTGCTGTTCGCCGCCGGAGAGTTCATGTGGTTTGTTCGATCTTTTGTGTGACAAGCCAACTTCAGCAAGAGTCTCATCTATTTTAATCTTAATTTCTTTTGAAGGAGTCCCAGTAACTTTCATAACGTAAGCAAGATTCTGATAAACATCTCTGTCAGGCAGCAACTTGAAATCCTGAAAAATAACACCAATTTTTCTTCTGAGGAGTGGAATTTGTGATGGTTTAATGGTTTGCGAATCGAACTCAGCAAACCGAACAGTACCCGTTAATGGAAACAAGTTCATATAGATAAGTTGCATCAAAGTACTTTTACCGATACCACTTTTTCCTATAATAAAAACAAATTCACCAAAATCCAGTTCCAGGTTTAGATTAGTAAATACCGGCTGATTCCTGTAATGAAATTCTACGTTATCAAATGAAAGCATCATTAATTAATTTTCCTCATTACAAATTGAGCACGCTCTGATTTTTCGGATACGTCATCAAAAGTAAAACAGTCATAACAAGCAATCGTAAATAATCCCGCTCTTTCGGAGTGTTTGAAATACGTTTTAATATCATAAATCTTTTGACTATGTGTTTCTGATATTTTTTTCCCTGAAGCCGTGTTAATATAAAAGTAATTGTAATGGATTTTACTGCGATCGTTATAACGACTTACTCTTTTATAATCATATCCATTAAACAATCCCTTGGTCACAGTTTCTTTAGCAAATTTTAAACTATTTAACTCCAAACTTACGTCAAAAGTAAATATACCGTCTTTATCAAGATAATCGTTAATTTCATTAAACAATTTTCTCAATTGCTTCTGTTTTAGCAAATAGTTTATGCTGTCAAAAGTGCAATAAATAAAATCAAATTTCTTCTTAAAAGGAAGTGAAATCATATCACAACAAACCATTTTAAAATTTCTATACTTTACAGATTGAAGCATTGGTAAAGATATGTCTGTTGCAATAATATTCTTAAACACCTTAGAAAATCGATGAGTTATCTGACAGGTTCCTGCTGCTAACTCAAGTATTCTTGCTTCTTCATCTATATAAGTCTCTGCAATATCTAATACGTAATCAGTCCATGCATCATAATTAACAACGCTCATTAAGTCATTATATATGACTGCGACTTTTTCATAAGCTCTGTCACTCATGCTTATATGATTTTTTTTTCTCTGTTTTTCAATATTCGTTTTGCATAATCAAAAGCTTTAACCATACTAGATTCATCTGCTATGCCCTTCCCTGCGATATCATAGGCTACGCCGTGATCCGGAGAAGTTCGAATTATAGGCAATCCTGCAGAATAGTTCACTCCCTTCCCTGAGTTAATAAACTTGAAAGGAATTAAAACCTGATCGTGGTATAGTCCAAATACCAAATCGAACTCTTTATATCTTTTATGCGCAAAAAAAGCATCGGAAGAAAATGGTCCCTCTATTATTCCTTGGCTAAATTTATTATTGACTGCTGGCCGAATGGTAACTTTTTCTTCTGTACCTATGATTCCATTCTCACCAGCATGTGGATTCAATCCTAAAATTGCGATCCTAGGATTAATTATACCCAAATCATTCTTCAACATACTAAAAACAATATTAATTTTATCTTGTAACCTTTTTAGAATTAATGATTTAGATACTTCTTTTAAAGGAATATGAATTGAATATAGTCCAACTATTAACTTATCTGAAAGGAATGTCATTACAAAATTTTTCACCCCACACCAATCTGCAAACATCTCAGTTTGACCGGGATATCTCACTCCAGCTAAATGGAGAGCAGTTTTTG